>JAEEGL012491944.1_pt1 | contig 47552 bp, 49 predicted proteins | sample 9134231 | NCBI WGS metagenome assembly JAEEGL01 (sample SAMN16246548, study PRJNA631951) | gut metagenome | biome: gut microbiome; feature: rumen; material: fiber-attached | host: Bos | place: Iran: Karaj | collected 2018-10
AGCAGCACCATCATTTACATTAAAAACAACATCAAAGAAAGTAACAATAACATTAAATAGTGTAAATATGGCAGATGGATATGAAATATATAGATCAAATTATAGTAATAAAAAATTTTCATTAGTAAAAACATTTACAAGTGAAGATGAACTTCTAGAATATATCAATAGTACAAAAAAAAGAAAAACATATTATTATAAAGTAAGAAGTTATAAATTAGTAGGAGATACAAAAGTATATAGTCCATATAGTGGTGTTAAAAAGATTAAAAGTAAATAATTGAAAAGGTAAGTTATAAAAACTTATCTTTTTTATATATTAATTTAATAATACTTTAATAGTAGATCCTTCTTTAACTCTTGTTTTTACTTGTGGGGTAGTATCTATCACTTTATCTCCATCACCAAGAAATTCGACATTAAATCCTTTAAGTTCTTTTTTTGCATCTTTCTTATTTTTACCAATAATATCTGGAATCATCACATATTTAATATCATTCCATCTATATGACATAGGAAGTCCTTCAGTGTCTTCTTTTAAATTATAAATTGAAATAATATCCTTAAAAACATTCTTTGCGATAGGCGCACTTACAACACCTCCATATTGAGTAACACCTTTTGGATGATCAAGTGCGATATATACAACAAATTCTGGATTATTTGCTGGCATAAACCCCATAAAAGAAAGAATATAATTTCCAGTCATATATTTTCCATTGACTCCTACTTTTTGAGCAGTTCCAGTTTTACCACCAATTCTATAGTTTTCTACATATGCATTTCTACCACTACCATTAGCTACAACACTTTCTAAAGCATATTTAACAAGTTCACTTGTTTCCTTTGTTATGATATTTGAAGTTTTTAAAATAGGGGAATTAGAAGAGTCACCGACACTTGAAACGATGTATGGTTGATATAAATTTCCACCATTAATAATTGCAGATACTGCTGTTACTTGTTGTATTGCAGTAACACTTATACCTTGACCAAAAGCAGTTGTTGCAAGTTCAACGGGACCAATTTTATCTCTTTTAAAAATTATTCCCGTTGCTTCACCATTTAAATCTATTCCTGTCTTTTTACCAAATCCAAGAGTATCTATATAATTAAAAAGTGTATCAGTTCCTAGTTTAAGACCTAAAGAAACAAATCCAGGGTTGCATGAATTTTCAACAACTTGTACATATGTCTGATTGCCATGTCCTTTGTGTCGCCAACAATGTAGGGTGGCATTAGCTACTTTAATCTTTCCTGAATCATAAAAGTGATCTTCAAATATATTTACTTTTCCTTCATTAATTGCGGCTGCTAGTGTAACTATTTTGAATGTACTTCCAGGTTCATAATTTGACCATATTGCAAGATTACGATTGATAACTTCTTGGCTATAATTTTTATATAGGGAAGGATTAAATGAAGGAAAACTACTCATGGCTAGTATTTCTCCTGTATTTGGATTCATTACTATTCCAATTGCACCATCAGCATTATATTTATTATATGCCGTTGATAATTCGTTTTCTAAAGATAGTTGAATATCTAAGTCAATTGTTAATTTCACATTATCTCCATTTTGTGGTTCTTCATACACTTCAGGTATATTAAGCCTTTTTCCTTTACCATCACTATAGTATTTTATACTGCCATTAATACCAGTAAGTTCTTTGTCATATTTTAATTCCAGACCACTCAATCCTTGATTATCAATGCCCGTAAATCCTATAACATGAGATAATAAATTTCCATATATATAATTTCTCTTACTTTCTTTTAAAAGATAAACACCTTCTAATTTTAAATCATCAATTTTAGAAGCAATTTCGAAATCTAAATTTCTGCCTTCTGGATGAACTCTTTCAACAGAAGATTTTTTAGATACATGTTTTAACATTTCTTCATAAGTATTACCAATTATTTCTGATAATTTTTTAGCAGTTTCTTCTTTATTAACTATTTGATTTGGAACTAAATATAGTCCTACAGTTGTAATGTTATCTACAATGACCTTATCATTTCTATCTAAAATTTTTCCTCTATCAGCTTGTACAGTTAGATTTCTACTCCAAAGTTCATTTGCCAGATTATTTAATTTTTTATAACTAATTACTTGTATATAGAATACTTTAATTATTATTAAAATGAATATTAATACAGAAATATAAAAAATATATTTAATTCGTTTATTTTGAATATTTTGAAACATTTAATCACCATTAAATTTTATTCCAAAAAAAAAGAAACTATTAAAAGTTTCTAAAAGTTAAAATATTCTATTTCTGATTTTGAAAATGGTGCCGGTTTAATTTCTTCTTTTGGAGTACTATTTGCTAGTGTTTCTAACTTTTCATCTTTATGATTACCAATTATCTCAAATTCATTTGTTTTTTCTTGATCTTCTTTCTTTGTTTCACCATTAGAATTTTTAACAACACTAACAGTATCTATACTTGTTTTTAAATTATCATCTGAATAATTTTCTATATCATTTTCTAAATCAATTGCTTTTAATATTTCTGAGAATGATGTTTCACCACTAAGTACTTTTTTTAGCCCATCTTCTAGTAGGGTAATGACACCGCTTCCATAAACTAATTTTCTTAATTCGTGTTTTGGAAGCCCATTTGTGATAGCATCTCTAATATCATCATTAATATTTAATACTTCATAAACACCAATTCTTCCAAAGTATCCTCTGAAGCAATGGTCACATCCTTTTGGATTCGCATCATATATTTCTTCAACATTCTTGTTGAACACTTTTTTAAATACATCTTTTTCATAATCATTAGTTTTTCTTAAAACTTTACATTCTGGGCAAAGTCTTCTTACCAATTTTTGAGAAATTATTCCTTCTAATGCTGTACCAAGTAAGTATCTTTCTACTTCCATATCAGCAAGTCTTTCTATTGTGTTAAGTGAGTTGTTTGTGTGTATTGTAGATAAAACTTTATGACCAGTAATAGAAGCACGAACAGCAATTCTTGCAGTTTCATCATCACGAATTTCTCCAATCATAATTATATCGGGGTCTTGACGAAGTATACTTCTTAAGACATTTGCAAATGTAAGACCAATTTCTGGTTGAGCTTGTACTTGGTTAATTCCAAGTATATCCATTTCTACTGGGTCTTCAACAGTTATAATGTTTACATCATTTGTATTCATCATTTGTAAAACAGAATATACAGTTGTTGATTTACCTGAACCAGTAGCACCAGTAACCAATATAATTCCATTTGGTACTTTAATCATTTTTTCTATTTTATGAATAGATTCTTCATCCATACCTAATGCTGGTAAACCTTGTAAACTTTTTGAATAATCTAGGATACGAATAACTATTTTTTCACCATTATTAGTTGGAAGTGAAGAAACACGAAGGTCTAACATTCTTTTTCCCATTCTACTTTTAATAGCGCCATCTTGTGGAAGTCTGGTTTCCATAATGTTCATACCAGCAATCATTTTAATACGAGAAATCATATTTCTCCTGTATTTTGATGGAATAATAGAGTAGTCGGATAAAATACCATCGATACGGATTCTGATCTTTATATCATCTTTTGATGGATCAAAGTGAATATCGCTGGCATTTCTTTTTACAGCATCTGAAATTACTTCATTTGCAATTTCTACGATAGGCATTTTTTCAAAGTCAAATTCCTTCATATCCAAACCTCTCTTTATTCTATATATTATTATATATTATTGTGTTAAGTATTTCAAGAAGTTATTGTTATTAATGCTAAAATTTGCTATAATTCTAGTAGAAAAATAGGTGATAATATGAAAAAAAATGGATTCACATTAATTGAACTTATCGCAGCAATATTAATAATGGGACTATTAGTTCTTATGTTTGTTCCAGCTATAATAGATATTAGAGATGATTATTTAGAAAAAACAAGAATATCTAGATATAGAATAATTAGAAATGCTGCATTGGATTGGGCAAATGATAATTTGGTTTTAATACCTTCTTATGTACCTGATACATGTAGTAGTGAAACATCATGCTCTGGTAATTGTTCTTCTGCTTGTGCATGTATATTGGTTGGAGAATTAATAAATAGAGGATATTTGGTCGGTAGTGATGAAAATAAAACAGTTATGACAAATCCAGTAACTAATGAAAGTTTAAATAATGAACTTGCATGTGTAAGATATGATAATAATCAAATATTAACTAGGAAACTAGTGGCTGTGTTTGGAGAGTAATTATGAGAATGTCAAATTATTTCTTTATTACTAGAAGAACGTTTCCTAGTGATGAAGAATCAATATCAAGTAAATTATTAGTTAAGAGCGGAATGATTTATAAAAATGATAATGGTATTTATACTTATTTACCATTTGGTTTTAAAGTACTTGAAAATATTAAAAAAATAATAAGAGAAGAGATGACTCGAAATAATGCAATTGAGTTATTGATGCCATGTTTAATATCTAATGATATATTAAAAGAAAATGGTAGAAGTAAATCTTTTGATGAAGAAGTATTTAATATTAATAGTAGGTCTAACAAATCATATTTATTGTGTCCAACTCATGAAGATTTATTCGCTATGGTGGCAAGAAGTAGAATAAATAGTTATAGAGATTTACATTTTACATTATTTCAAATAAGTAATAAATTTAGAGATGAAATTAAAACTAAATATGGAATTGTTCGTAAAAAAGAATTTTATATGGCTGATGCATATAGTTTCGATGCTAATGATGGGGGATTAGATATAAGTTATGATAAAATGTATCAAACTTTTACAAGAATATTTTCAAGATTAAATCTAAATATTTTGGTACCTAGAGCTAATCCACTTTCTATGAATGGTACAGAAAGTGAAGAATTTCAAGCAATATGTGATTACGGGGATAATAAAATAGTAAAGTGTAAAAGTTGTTCTTATTGTACTAATATTGAATTTGCTACTTCATATGATAAATATAAAAAAGAAAATATTGATATTAATCCAGTAATTTTAGTAAAAAAAGAAGATCTTAAATTAAATGATGATTTTATTAAATCAATAATTATAAAAATTGATGGTAAATTCAAGATGATATTACTTAAAAACAATGCACAAGTTAATATTTTTAGATTAAGTAAGTTGTTTAATACAGATGATATTCAGATGCCAACAGAAGAAGAACTTGCTAGTTTGGGTACTGTCAATCATTTTATAGGTCCAGTTAATATGGATATGGAGATTATCGCTGATAATGAAGTTAAATCAATTTCAAATGCGGTATGTGGAAGCAATAAAGAGGGATTTTACTACACAAATGTAAATCCGGGAATTGACTTTAAGGTTAATAAATATGCAGATATAAAATTATTTGATAGCAATTCTCTTTGTCCTAAGTGTAAAAGTAAATGCGATATTCTAAATGGTATTGAAGTAGGGCATATATTTAAACTAGAAGATAATTATAGTAAATTATATGATTTGAAATATAGCGATGAAGTAAATGAACTAGAGTATGTTCATATGGGTTCATATGGCATAGGATTAGATAGATGTATAAATGCTATTGTTGAAAGCCATCATGATGAAAAGGGTATTATTTGGCCAATGGATGTAAGTCCATTTAAAGTTGCTATCGTAGTAATAAATGTTAATGATAAATCTGCTTTTGATTATGCTAAAAAACTTTATGATAAATTAAATAGTAGTGGTATAGATACACTATTTGATGATAGAAAAGAAAGCCCAGGAGTAAAATTCAATGATTTAGATTTAATTGGTATTCCAATTAGAATAACAATTGGTCAAAAATTTGAAAAAGGATATGTAGAATTTAAATTAAGAAAGAATGAATCAAGTACAGACATTAGTAAAGATGATATTGTTGATAAAATAATTGAAACAATAAAAATGCAATATTAAATAAAAGAACTTTAAATAATCTCTTTAAAGTTCTTTCTATTTTTAATGGTTGAACTTCTCAAAAGTGATGATGCTCTTAATAGAGACATGTTTCCATATTTATTGTTTATTTCATCTATTATTTTATGATATTCATCTGTTTTAATTTCATTTTTATCAAATAGACTTAATTGTCTATTTTTTTTATTATTTAATCTAGAATATGCTATTGATATTTTTCTTACAGGTAGATTTTCTATGTTTTTTTCATAAATGTATTTTAAAACATTAAAAATGTTTTCTGGTATATCTTCTTCATTGTTTAAAAGAATTGAATCGTGAAAACCTGAATGAAAATCTCTTGAATATGTAATACCCAAATATAATAGTTTTGTAACTTTATTTTCTTTTCTTAATCTTGAACAAAGCATATCATTCATTTCTTTCATAGCAAGCATAGCTTCATCTACATTATAGTCTCTATATAGAATATGTGACATACTCATTGATTTTTCTTTGGCTTCACTATTTAGATCTTTAATAGTTGTGTAGTCTATACCATTTGCTTTACACCAAATGTCATTTCCCATAACATTACCAAATCTTTTGATGTAAAATTCTTTTTTATAATTATTTATATCTTTTACTTTATAAATACCTAAATTATTTAGCTTTATTTGAGTTTTTCTACCAAAACCCCATATTTTTGATAGTGGACTTATTTCCCATAGTTTTGTTTCTATATCTTTATATGTCCACTTTGCTATAAAAGATTTACTATTTTTGGCATCATAGTCCATTGCAACTTTACTTAAAAAGATATTTGGACCAATTCCGCAAGTTGATGTAAGACCAGTTTCTTCTTTAATTTTATTCATTATTGTTTTTGCAAGCTCTATATCACTCATTTTGTAATATTTTAAGTAATCAGTGGCATCCATAAAAGCTTCGTCAATAGAGTAGAAGTGTATATTTTCTTCACTAAAAAAACTTTTAAATATATTTCTCACTCTATTACTATATTGTTCGTATAATTTCATTCTGGGTTGAGCATAAATTATTTTAATATTTTTAGGAAGTTCAAAAACTCGACCTCTAGAAGGAACTCCTTTGCTTCTAAGATATGGAGAAACTGCTAGTGTCATTGCGCCCTGTCCTCTATACGTATCTGCTACTACAAGAGGGCATTTAAATGGATCTAAATTTCTTTCGATACATTCACATGATGCAAAAAAACTTTTTAAATCAATGCTTAAAATATTTCTCTCTTTCATACGAACACCTTTTCGTATTTTATTTTACTACAATAAGTAACAATGTCAAGTAATATTTTTAGAAAAACATTTATGCACAGAAGAACATCAATTATAAATTATATATGTAAAAATAATCTAACAATAAACTTTAAGCATTTTATTAAAAAGTAATGCATTTAATCACACTCCTTTCTTAATTTTAAAAATGCATAAATGTTTTTCTAAAAAACATTTTAATCATTTGAAAAATTTAATCAAATTGGCTAAAAATCCATTTTATTTTAAATAAGTTGTGTAAAATAATTTTTTGGTTAAATTGATGTTTTTAATTTTAATAATTGATTTTTATTTTTATAAAAAAATTTAAAAATATCAAAAAAAAGTAAAATTTTATTTTTTTATGATAATATATAATCAATTGAGAGGTATAAATATGCAAATAATTGAATATGAAGAAAAATATTTAGAAGATGTAAAAGATTTACTAGTTGAACTAGAAGAATATATTTTGACAATAGATGAAGACGAGTTGGATCAACTTCATTCTGATTATCGAAATAAAATGGCAGTATTGGATTTAGAAGAAGTTAAAAATAATAATGGTAAATGTTACTTAGCAATAGAAAATGATAGAGCAATTGGTCTCATTATGGGAGTGGTCATTAAATATGATGAATATGATTATTTAGATTATAAATGTCCTAAAGCAGGAGAAGTGACAGAATTAGTAGTTTCTAAAAATGTAAGAAGTAAAGGTGTTGGACAACTACTTATGAAACAGATGGAAGAATATTTTAAAAGCATTAATTGTGAATATATAGGTATAGATGTATTTGCATATAATAAAAAAGCAATTGACTTTTATAATAAACAAGGTTATCATCCAAGAATGTATAGAGATATTAAAAAAATAAGATAATTAAAAAAACTCTAATTTTTTAGAGCTTTTTCAGTGTTTTTAAAATTAATTTTAGCTATTTTATATAATTCATCTTTTCCATATTTTTTAACAATTTCACGAGCAACTTCATCGACTTTATCAGATGCTCCCTTTAATATGTTAACATTATATTTTTTAGATAATTTATCCATTTCTTGTAGAAATAAATATCTACTTATTACTGATGCAGCGGCTACACTTAAGTGCTTACTTTCACCTTTAGTTAAAAATGTTATTTTAGTTACTTTTTCAGTTATATTTTCTTGTTTTAAATATGTAAAGTAACTTCTAGGACTTGTAAATTGATCTATTATTATTTTATGATAATTATCTTTTTCTTTATTAGAAAGTTCATATAATACTTTATTATGAAGTATTGCTTTTATTTTATTCATGTTAAATCCTTTAGAAGTAAGTTCATTAAACTTAGAATTTGTAAGAGTGAATGTAACATAAGGTATTTTATTCATAAGAATTGGGGCACATCTAAGTATTTTATCATCTGTCATTTTTTTAGAGTCCATTATTTTAAGATCTTCTAATAATTTCCTTGTTTCTTTTTTAACAAGAGTGGCTGTTACGATAATAGGTCCAAAATAATCACCAGTTCCAACTTCATCACTACCAATCGCATCATAGTAGTAATAAGTTTTATCATTGACTTTATCATCTTTTTCTTTTATTTCATTATCAATATTTCTATTATTAAAGTGCATTTCTAGGTCTTTCCACATATTAGCTTCAATATCTGCTCCGATACCTTGAAACATTACTTTTCCACTTTCATATAAAGTAATAACGCAATCATAATCTTTTACTTGAAATATACTATAAGGTGGTTTTCCTGTAACCATATCTTTATAATGATCAATCATTTTATTTTTAATATTATCACTTACTTTAAAAACAATAGTTTTTTGTTCAGCCATACAAATCACCTAAAAAAATTATATCAAAAATTGACGTAAAAATATATATTTTCGATTTAAAAAAAATATAATATATGTTAAAATCTATTTAGAGGTAATATTAATGTTAAAAGTGAATTTTTAATATTTTTTTAACATAGTATTATTTACTATGTTTTTTTGAGGGGAGATATATGAAAAAAGCAAAGATTCTTGTTATTGAAGGAACAGATGGCTCTGGTAAAGAAACGCAAAGCAAATTATTATTTGATTATTTAAATAGTATTGGTATAAAAGTAAAAAAATATTCTTTCCCAGTATATAGTTCATCTACAGGTAAAATAGTTGGAGGTCCATATTTAGGAAAAGGCGAAATAGGAGAAAGTTATTTTAAAGAAACAAGTGCTAATGTTGATCCGCTTGTTAGTAGTATGTATTATGCAGCTGATAGAAGGTATAATTTTCTAAATGAAATTGAGGAAGAACTTTATAATAATGATATTGTTATTTTAGATAGGTATACAACTTCTAATATGGGTCATCAAGCAAGTAAAGCTAAAACAAAAGAGTTAAGAGAAAAAGTATTAAAGTTTATTGAAATATTAGAATTCGATTTGTGTGAACTTCCAAGGCCAGATAAAGTTATATTCTTACATATGCCATTTGAAGCTGCTAGAGAACTTAGAAAAGATAGAGCATTTACTGATGGCAATGAATCAAATGAAGAACATTTAAGAAATGCAGAAAGAACTTATGTAGAAATAGCAAAACTATATAATTGGGATTATATAAATTGTATTAAAACAGATGAATTTAGAACTAAAGAAGATATTAAATCAATTGAAGAAATTAATAACGAAATAAAAGAATTAGTAAATAATCTTTTAAATAAAGAAACAAACAATTCAAAGAATATGACAAGGTTTTAGGAGGAATTTATATGTCAAGGTGGGATAAAGAATATATAAAGTTATGTAAAAAAATATTAAAAGAGGGAGTAGAAGTAGAAAATAGAACTGGAACAAATAGTATAAAAATACCTGCATATTCATTTGAATTTGATTTATCAAAAGAGTTTCCTTTTCTTACAACAAAACAATTATTTTATAGACAAGCAATCTTAGAAATGCTATGGATTTATCAAGTACAAAGTAATGATGTAAGATGGTTACAAGAAAGAAATGTACATATTTGGGATGAATGGGAAATATCTGAAGATGGCAAGTGGAGAGCAACTCAAATGGTTCCAGATAAACATGGTAAATTAGTTAAGAAAAAAATAGTAAAAAATTTTGGAAAAAAATATGCTCATACAATAGGTACAGCATATGGATGGATTGTACGTGAATATAAGCAAATAGATGAATTAATAGATAAATTAAAGAACAATCCAAGAGATAGACGTATGGTAATAAGTTTATGGCAAAATAAACATTTAGATACAGCAGTATTACCATCATGTGTATGGTCAAGTGAATGGGATGTTACAAATGGAAGATTAAATGCATGGGTTCATCAAAGGAGTTGTGATGTTCCTTTAGGACTTCCATTCAATGTAACACAATACTCAGTATTATTATATATGCTTGCACAAGTTACTGGACTTAAACCTGGTAAATTATATTGGTCTATTAAAGATCCACATATTTATGTAAATCAAGTAGAAGGAATAAAAGAACAAATTAAAAGAAGTGAAGAACTTCCTGATTTAAAAGCTCCAAAATTATGGTTAAATCCTGAGATAAAAGATTTTTATGATTTTGATAATTCAAAAGATTTAAAAGATATTAAAGTAGTAGATTATGAACATTATGGAAAAATAAATTTTCCAATTAGTCAATAAGGAGGAATTATGTTTTCAATAATAGCTGCGATAGGCAAAAATAATGAGCTTGGTAAAGATAATGGATTAATATGGCATTTGCCAAATGATTTAAAATTTTTTAAAGAAAAAACCATGAATAAAAAAATGATAATGGGAAGCACAACATTTTATTCTTTAGGAAGAATTCTTCCACATAGACATCATATAGTACTGGATTTTAAAAATGATTATCCAGAAGAAGTTGAAGTATTTAATAGTATGGAAGATTTATTAAAAAAATATAAAGATGTAGAAGAAGAAATATTTATAATAGGTGGGGCTTCTATTTATAGACAGTTTGTTGATTTATCAGATAGAATGTATTTAACTGAAATAGATGCTGAATGTAAGGATGCATCAGTATATTTTCCTACATTTAATAAAGAAGAATGGGACAAAGAAATTCTCGCTGAAAATCATGATGGAGATATTACTTATAAACACGTATTATATAAAAGAAAATAGAATTTAAAAAATCATGAATACTTCATGATTTTTTTATTTTTCTCTAATTTCTAAGAAAGTTATAAATCCTAATAATATATGTTTAATATCTTCTTTAATATTTAACATTTTAATATTGTGATTAACTTCATAAAATAAACTATTCATTTTATTATTTGCATAATCTAGTGCTCCTGATTTAATAAATAATTCTTTTACTTTATTTAGCTTATTTTTATGACCATAATATTTATTTAATTCTTCTAAATATTTAGGCTTATTTATTTTTATGTATGAGTACATTATAGTTTGTTTATATTCTTCAACATCAGAGCTTGTTGATTTACCAATCATCTTAGAGTCTCCAAATATACCTAAAATATCATCTTTTATTTGAAATGCAATTCCCAAATTAAGTAATATATCTTTAAAATGATTTATATTTTCTTCTTTAGAATTACCAAGTATCATTCCAAGTATGAATGGACCAACTATTGTATAATATGATGTTTTTAATTTATATATTTCTAAAATATCATCTTCTTTTAATATATGATTCTTATCATTCTTTTCAATAAATGGAAGATATACATCTAAAATTTCTCCTTTAATAGTATTAATAACTATTTCATTATAAAAACTTAATAATTTTGCTAAATTCGGATTATCTTTATAACTGTTAACTATTATTTGACTTGAATAATATATTCCGAGGTCTCCAATACATATAGCAAGTGATGAATTAGTATTATCTTTTTTATAATCTTTAAATTCCTGTTGATATGTTTTGTGTATTGTTTCTTTCCCACGTCTAGTATCTGCATTATCAATGATATCATCATGTATTAATATAGATGTTTCCAATGTTTCATATGCTATAGAAAGAGGAGTCGAATAATGCTCATCGTCATTATTTAACTTATATCCTAAATCTATTAAACATCCTCTTACAAATTTACCATCATTATTCATTTTAATAAATTTATTTATTGCATCCATTACAATTGGGTTCTCATTTTTTATAAGTGAATTATTATATTTATCAATTTCAATTTTTAATTCATTATATTTATTTTTATAATAAATTACAAATTCAAGTAGGTGAGCATATTCAAAAATTTGTTCTTTGGGAGTAGATGCTCCTCCAGTAAAACCGAAATTCATTTTATTTGAATAGTTTTCTTTTTTAACAAAATTATAAAAATCCACTAAATTAGAAAAATAATATGTTGTTGTTTTTGTTTTAACAAGTTCATAAAGTTCTTTAGTATTTGAACTACTTTTTCCACCAATTACAAACATTACATCTACAATTTTAGCAAGATCTAAGGAAGAATTTTGTATAATTTTTTGAGCATTACATATTGTATTTTTAAACTCATACTTAATATTATTATTATTTAAATATTCTAGTAAATCATTTACATTTTGCTCACTAATAGTTGTTTGACATACTATAAAATATTCTTTATTTGGATCTATATTTTTATAATCATTTTTATCTTCAATAATAATTGCTTTATTATTTGAGTAGCTATTTGTTCCGATTACTTCTGGATGAGTTTTTTTGCCAATGATAATTATATTTTTATTTTGATTATATTTTTCTTCAACAATTTCATGTACTTTTGTTACATTTATGCAAGTAGCATCATAATAAGTGATTCCTTTTTTCTTTAAATATTCGTATGTTTCTTTTGTTTCTCCATGAGCTCTTATAATAAGAATATCATCTTTATTAACAATATTTAAATCATCTATACACTTAATATTGTCTTTAGCAAGTAAATCAATTATGTATGGATTATGAAGTATTTCTTTATATATATAAACATTTTTATCTTTGAATTCATTTCTTAATCTAAAAGCAATTTCTATAGCTTTATTAGATCCTGTACAAGTTCCAAATACTTTTGGATAATATATCATAGTTAACACCTCTATCTAATTATAACAAATATATTTAATTATTAAAATAAAGATACTTCTAAAAAAATATGAGTTGATATTTTATATAGTTTGTGTTACAATAGTGACCAAATTGAAAGGGGAATTTTTAAGTGGAAGACAAGAAAGAATTTACAATAATTAATAAAGAAACATGTGAAGATATAAAATTAAGAAAAACTATGTCTTCAATATTTTTGGGAGCATTAAATGCTTTTACTTTGCCTATGATGGTTTATGTTAATTATATGTTAAAAATGGCTGTTGCTACTGAAGATGCACCATTATGGTCAAAAATAGTTGCTATTTCAACGGCCGCTATTGTTGACGTTTTGGGCGGAATTTATACAATAGGAAGTATAGCTTATATCAAAAAGAATATTAAAGATATTAAATATCTTAAAGAATATTACGAAACTGCAGAAGATAAAGATAATATATCAATACCAAATGATGAGTATAAATTAATGTTAAAAGAATAATAAATATAAATGGAGGGTTTAAATATGGGAAAAGATTACGAAATATTAGAAATTAACAAAGGAGAAAAAACAGCAAAAATATTTAGAAAGGTTGCTATTGCAGTTAATACTATAGCTTTAGCTTTAGGGTTAGCTGTTACTGGAGTAAGTTTAATAAACAATTCACAATATGAAAGCAAAGTAACATCTCAATATGTTTTTGTTAATAATGAGATGTATGAAAAAGTTATTACAACAATTAATCCTATAGTTGTAAATAATGGCGATGGTTCAAAGTCTTATGTTGCACCAACTGGTTATAATATAATGGGTAGTGGACCTGATACAATTTGTTATAAGATTGAGTATATCAAAGTAGATTCAAAAAATGTGGCTCCTGATGGATTTGTATTAAATGAGTCTAATGATAAAGCTTATAAGGCTAAAGAACTAGGATTAGTTGATGCTTCATATGTACCTGAAGAAGGTTATCATTTAGAACAATATGAAAAAGGTGATAATTATTTCTATGTAATTATGGATGGTTATCATAATGAATCAGGATATCTAGTAAAAGATGGATACACTTTAGAAGGAAACAAAATAGTTAAAACTTTAAATAGGTAAAAAAGATGATTAATTCATCTTTTTTGATTGTTATATTATTTTTTTTTTGATAAAATACTTATGAGGAAGTGATTCTATGAAAAATGATGAAACTACTGTTGTTGATACTGATAGTATTATTAATAAAAATACTAAGAAAACATTACTTGAAATATGTGAAGATTTAGAAGAAAGAGGATATAATCCAACTAAACAAATAGTTGCTTATTTAATTAGTGGAGATCCTGGTTATATTTCAAGTTATAAAGAATGTAGAAATAGAATATTAGAATTTAAAAGGGAAGATATACTAGAATTAATGCTAGTTGATTTTATTAAAGAAAAATGATTTATTTGGGTCTAGATTTAGGTAGTAAAACATTAGGATTAAGTGTAAGTGATAGAACAGGAACAATTGCTTCATCTTTAGAAGTTATTAGATATAATAGTGAAGAAGAATTATTTAATAGACTAGATAATGTTGTAAAAGAAAAAAATGTTGATTCATTTGTACTTGGAAATCCTAAAAATTTAGATGGTAGTTTATCTAAAAGAAGTGAGATAACTTTGGAATTTAAAGATAAATTAGTTAACAGATATAATAAAGAAGTAATAATGCAAGATGAAAGGTTATCTACGGTAGAAGCAGAAAGAATGCTAATAGATAATAATACTAAACGTAAAAACAGAAAAAAAGTGATTGATAAGATTGCTTCCACAATAATACTTCAGTCTTATCTTGACAGGAGGAATAATGAAAAATAATTGTATAACATTAAAAGATTCTAAAGGAAAAAAACATGATTATAGAATTTTAATAGACGTAGAAGATTCTGAAAATAAACTAAACTATATCTTATATACAGATGAAAGTAAGGATTCAAATGGAGATGTAGTATGTTATGCATCTACATACGTTTTAAGTGCTGCTGGTAATATTACAAAACTAAAGCCAGTTAGTACAGAAGAAGAATTTAATTTTTTGAGTAAATTATTAGGTTCTTTAGAAAGTGAGTAGTAATGAAAAAATTATTAGTAATTTTAGGAATATTAATTGTTATTGTAGTTTCTTCTTTAGTGGGAGCTTATTTTTACTTAATAGGTTACCATGGTAAAGATGAAAGAGTAATTATTAATATTAAAGAAGGGCAGACTTATAGTACTATATCATCTTTATTAAAAGAAAATGATTTAATAAAGTCTGAACTTGTTTATAAAATATATATTAAATTGAATAAACCAGGAAGTTTAGAACATGGAGATTATATATTAAATAAGAGTTATAACATTAAAGAATTAATTGAAACTTTAGAAAAAGGTAGTGTTAATTTACAAGAAACAAAAAGAGTAACATTTGTTGAAGGTAAGAATATGAGATATATTATTTCCAAAATAACTAGTGAATTTAGTATTAGTGAAGAGGAAATATTAAACAAACTAAAAGATACTGAGTACTTAGATTCTTTAATAGCTAAATATTGGTTTTTAACTGATGATATAAAAAACAAAAATATTTATTATTCTTTAGAAGGATACTTATTTCCAGATACTTATGAATTTTATGTAAATGCAACTGTTGAAGATATATTTAGGACTATGCTAAATAACATGGAAAATAAATTAGAACCATATAAAGAAGAGGTTGAAAATAATAAGTATACTATTCATGAGATGTTAACTTTAGCATCTATTATTGAATTAGAAGCAAGTTCTGCTAGTGATAGAAAGGGAGTAGCTGGAGTATTTTACAATAGACTTAAAGATGGTTGGAGCCTTGGAAGTGATGTAACTACTTATTATGCAGAACGTATAGATAATTGGTCTAGGGATTTAAAGAAAAGTGAACTTAATAAATGTAATAGTTATAATACAAGAAGTTCATGTATGGCTGGTAAATTACCAGTAAGCCCAATATGTAATCCTGGTATTAAATCGATTGAGGCCACTATTGAACCAACATCTCATAATTATTATTATTTTGTAGCTGATAAAAATGGAAAAACATATTTTAGTAAAACTGATAGTGAACATACTAAAACAGTAAACAAATTAAAAAGAGATGGATTATGGATAGAATACGAATCATAAATGAGATTAGACAGTTTGGTATTGAAAATGATATTCCAATAATGAGTGTAGATACAATAAATAAAATAAATGAGATAATTGATAATAATGGTGTTCATTCAATACTTGAAATAGGTACTGCGATAGGGTATTCTACTATTTGCTTTGCAAATAACTCAAATATTAATAATATTACTAGTATTGAAAGAGATAATGATAGATATAATATAGCTGTTAATAATGTTAATTTAAGTGAACTTAATAATATTCATTTAATAAACGATGATGCTTTGAACACAGTGATTAATGATAAGTTTGATTTAATAATTATTGATGCAGCTAAAAGTCAAAATATGAAATTTTTTGAAAAGTATGAGAATAACTTAAATAAAAATGGAATAATAATAATTGATAATTTAAATTTCCATGGATATGTAGGAAATAGTAGTAGTATTGAAAGTAGAAATTTAAGACAAATGGTAAGAAAAATAGAAAAATTTATAGATTATCTTAAAAATAAAAAAGAATATGATGTTGAATTTATAGAAGTGGGTGACACAATAGGGGTATGCAAAAAGAAAGATATTTAATTATTCCAAAAACAAAAGAATTGAAATTATATGAAGAGTATAATTTCAATACTTTTATATTGCCTTTAAAAGATTATTCTATTGGATTTGATGTTTATTATGATATAGATGAAATAAATAATTATTCTAATAAGCATGAAATATATGTAATAATTAATAAATTTTTACATAGGCAAATAGATGAATTTAAAAAGATATATAATAGATTTAATAATAGTATTAAATTCATAATAGAAGATATAGGGCTTACAGAAATAATTGATAAAGATAGAATAGTTATGTATGAAAACCATATATTATCAAATTATAAAGCCATTAATTTTTTAAGTGAATTGGGATATAAAAATGTTGTTATTAATAATGATTTAACAATAAATGAAATAAAAGAAATTAAAAATAAAACGAATTCAAATATATATTATTTTTACGTAGCTAAAAATCAATTAATGTATTCTAGAAGACCATTAGTTAGTGATTATAATAAATATTATAATTTAGAGAATAAAGATAATTATAAACTAATAGAACAAGTATCTAAAAAGGAATTAAATATTAAAGAAGAAAAAGATGGATCTATAGTAACCTATAATCATATTTTTTGCGCATCTAAATATTTAAATGAATTAAATGATTTATATTTAATAATTAATTTTAGTGGTATAGATTCTACATCTGAAAAAATGATATTAGAAAATTATGATAATGAAAAGTTATATGATTTAATTGATAGTGACTATTACTTTTTAGAACACGATATCAAATATAAGGTTGGTGATTTATAATGAAATATGAATTATTGTTACCAGCAGGTGATTTAAATAGACTAAAATTTGCTTGTATATATGGAGCAGATGCAGTTTATATTGGCGGATATAATTATAGTTTAAGAGCTAATGCTAATAATTTTTCATTAAGTGATATTAAAGAGGCTGTTTCATTTGCACATAAATTAAATAAAAAAGTATATGTTACGGTTAACATGATATTTCATAATGATGATTTGGTTGATTTAGATGAATACTTAATTGAACTAGATAAAATTGGAATAGATGCATACATAGTAAGTGATTTTGCAGTAATTGAAGCAATTAAGAGATTAAATATTAAAACTAAATTCTTTATTTCAACTCAAAAATCTATTACTAATTTAGAAACTGTTAGATTTTATAAGAATCTTGGAGCATATAGAGTTGTTTTGGCTAGAGAATGTAGTCGTGAAGATATAAAATATATTAAAGAAAATATTGATACAGAACTTGAAGTGTTTATACATGGCGCAATGTGTACAAGTTATAGTGGCAGATGTGTAATGTCAAATTATGTAACTTTAAGAGATTCTAATAGAGGAGGATGTTCTCAAGTATGTAGATTTTTATTTGATAATGAAACATCACATGAATATGCATTTTCTTCAAAAGATTTGAATATGATAGATTATTTAAGTGATATGATGGACTTAAATGTTGAATCATATAAGATTGAAGGAAGAATGAAAAGTTTATACTACATAGCGACTGTATGTAATGCATATAGGAACATTATGGATCATAAAATTAATGGTACTTTGAGTGAAGATATGATTAATTATTATAAAAAAGTATTAAATAGGGTATCAAATAGAGAAAATATTGCTCAATTTTATGAAGGAGTTCCGGGTGTTGAAGGACAATATTATAGTGGACGTCAAGAAGTAAGTAATAAAGACTTTTTAGGATTAATTCTTTCTTATGATAAAAGTAATAATGAAGCTATAGTAGAACAAAGAAATAAATTTAGTGTAGGAGATACTGTAGAAGTATTTGGTCCTAATATGAGTGTCAAAGAATTTAAAATTGAATATATTAAAAATAATGATGATGAATATATAAATTCAGCTTCACATGCTCAAGAAATTGTTAAAATTGGAGTACCATTTGACGTATGTGAAAATGATATTATGAGAGTTAAAATATCTTGACAAAGTTTATAATTTATAGTATCATTTTTTGGTACGAGAAAGAGGTGGCTTAAATTGAAAAAGAAAGATATATTTTTAACCAGTGAAGGTTATTTAGAATTAGAAGAAGAATTACATTATTTAAAGACTGAAAAAAGAAAGGAAGTAACTCAAGTACTAAAAGAAGCAAGAGCTTTAGGAGATTTATCTGAGAACTCTGAATATGATCAAGCACGTGAAGATCAAGCTAATTTAGAAAAGAGAATTGTAGAAATAGAATATACTTTAGAACATGCTAAAGTTATAGATAATGAAAAAACAGATGGAACTGTCGGTATTGGATCTGAAGTTCAAATTAAATATGAAGATGATGATGACACTGAAAACTATAAAATTGTTGGTAGTCAAGAAGCAGATCCATTCAATAATAAAATATCTAATGAAAGCCCAATTGCTGCAGCAATAATGGGTCATAAGGTTGGAGATACTGTAGAAGTATCATCACCAGATGGTTTTTATAGTGTTAAAATAGTTGCAATAGGATAGAAATATCCTTTTTGTTATAAATTAGGGAGGAAAAATGAAAAAGAATTACACATTGAAATTAGAAGGAAAAGAATGGAAAGATTGTTTAAAAGGGGCCTTTGATAAAAAGAAAAAAGATATCAAATTAGATGGATTTAGAAAAGGTCAAGTTCCATATGATGTTTATGTTAAAAAAGCCGGAGTAGAAACATTATATATGGATGCAATTGATATGGCAGTTGATAAATTATATGCTATTTTATTAAGTGATCCTAATGCTATTGTTCCTGCTGCTACACCTGGAATTGATGTAAAATCAATAAATAATGATTTAGTAGAAATTGAATTCACACTAGTTTCTAGTCCTGAAATAAAATTAGGAAAATATAAAAAATTAGGAATTAAAAAAGAGAAAGCAGAAGTTAGTGAAGAAGAAGTTGAACATGAACTTGAACATTTAAAAGAACATTTTGTTGAAGTTAAAACTAAAAAAGATAATGAAAAAATTAAAAATGGAGATATAGCAGTTATTGATTTTGAAGGTTTCTTAAATGGAGAAGCATTCAAAGGTGGTAAAGGAAATGATTATTCATTAACAATTGGTTCTAATACATTTATTCCTGGATTTGAAGAGGCATTAATTGGTCTTAAAAAGGGTGATAAGAAAGATGTAGAAGTTACATTCCCAGAAAATTATCATTCTGAAGAATTAAAAGGAAAACCAGTAGTATTTAAAGTTGAAATCAAGGAAGTTAAAGAAAGAGTATATCCTGAATTTAATAAAGAATTCTTTGAAGATTTAAATGTTGGTGGAGTAGAAAATTTAGAAGGATTAAAAAATTATATTAAAGAAAATAAAAAAGCAGAAAAAGAACATCAATTAGAAGAAGAACATGTATTTAAATGCTTAGATAAAATTAAAGATACTTCAAAATTTGAAATACCAGAAGAAATGACAGAAGATGAAGTAAATAGATTAGTAAAAGAATTTAGAGAAAAATTACAACTTCAAGGATTAAAATTAGAAGATTATTTAAAATTCTCAAATTCAACAATGGAGAAATTTAAAGACTCATTAAAGGATGAAGCAAATAGAAGAGTTGGTTATAGATTAATAATTGATGCAGTTGTTAAAGAAGAAAAACTTGAAATGAGTGATGAAGAAGTAGAAAAAGAATTAAAAGAAACTGCAGAAAAATATGGTATGTCTAAAGAAGACTTTGAAAAAGAAGTAGGATCACGAGATTTATTTAAATATGACTTGTTAGTTAGAAAAGCAATGAAAATTATCGCTGAATAAAAAATTAGCATATAAATGCTAATTTTTTTATATATTCTTTTGAAAATTCTATGTGTTGTAATTAAAATATAGGCATGTTATAATTGATATAGAATAAATTATTAAACATAGTTTGAAGAAAGAGGAAATGAAGTATGAGAAGCAATAAAGGATTTACATTGGTTGAATTATTAGCAGTAATAGCCATTTTAGCAATATTAATAATTATTGCAATTCCAAACGTGTTAAAAATGTATAATAGTGCTAGAAAAGGAACATTTAATAATGAATTAAACACATTAATAAAAGTAGCAAAAGAGCAATATTTATATAATGGAGGAGAACAAATATATAGTAGTGATTCAAATCCATTAGATTTAACTGGCAACGGGAGTTTAGATTACTGTATAAAACTTGATAGTCAAGGACAAATAATAGAAATGGAAGCAACAAATGGAGTTTATAAATACGAAAGTGATGGAATTGTAGAATCTATAAATAGTAATGAAATATCTAAAGCCGAATCAAATTATACGATTAATTGTAGAGAACTCTCACCATTTGATCCAACCTTAGATCCACAAGAGCAAATTACCGCAAGTTATACTATAACTCTTAATGCGTTTAATGCAACAATACCTTCAACAAGTGGATGGACTATATCTAATGATGGACATACTGCTACAAAAACCATTAACTCTATAAGGAGTGTTGGAACACTTCCAACACTAGGTGGTAATTCAATAAATGGACATTCACATGGCTTTGATGGATGGTATACAGAACCTAATGGAGGTACAAAGATAACTTCTAGTTCATTTATTGAAAGTGACTTAACATTATATGCAAGATGGAGTAATTTAAAATGCGTTTCAGAGGCAACAGGGTGGGTTTGTGTTCCTATGGGTGATAATTCACAATCATAATAAAAAATCATGAAACATTCATGATTTTTTAATTGTTTGGTTTTATTAATGATAAAGATACTTTTTCTTTTTCTTTATTTATATCTATTACATAGCATTTAACGATATCTCCAACACTTAATACTTCACTTGGGTGTTTAATATATTTATTTGTTATCTTTGAAATATGTACTAAAGCATCATTATGAAGGCCTATATCAATAAATGCTCCAAAATCGACTACGTTTCTAACAGTCCCTTCAAGTTCCATATTTAATTTCAAATTATCTATTGTTAAAATATCACTTTTTAATAATGGCATTTCATAATCATCTCTAAAATCTCTGTTTGGTGATTTTAAAGAATCAATTATATCATTTAAAGTATACATATCTATATCAAGAGTTTTTGATAGAGTAGGAACATCTATATTATTAAGCTCTTTAATTAATTTTTCACTTCCTAAGTCGTCTGTTGTTAAATTTAAATGTTTTAATAGTTTTAATGTTTTATCATAACTTTCAGTATGTATATTTGTTTTATCTAAAGGATTAGTACCATCTATTACTCTCATAAATCCAATTGATTGTTCATAAACCTTATCATTTAATAATTTTTTCTTTTTAATTTCTTCTCTAGATTTAATCTTTCCATTTTCTTCTCTATATTTAATTATTTTATCTATTGCTGCTTTAGTTAAACCAGAAATATATTTTAGTATAGATGGGGAAGCAGTATTGATGTTAACTCCAACATTATTAACACACTTAGTAACTGTAAAATCTAAACCATCAGATAATTTCTTTTGAGATACATCATGTTGATACATACCAACACCTATAGATTTAGGATCTATCTTAACAAGCTCATTTAATGGATCTTGAAGTCGTCTGGCTATTGAAATGGCACTTCTTTTTTCAACAGTTAAATCTGGAAATTCTTTTATAGCAAGTGGACTTGCAGAATATACTGATGCTCCTGCTTCAGATACGATAGCATATTTACATGTTTTTACATCTTGAAGAGTTTCACTTACTAATTTTTCACTTTCACGTGATGCTGTTCCATTACCAATAGATATTAGTTCTACGTTATATTTGCTTATTAAATCTTTTAAAACTTTTTTAGATTGTTCCCATTCATTTTTAGGTTCATGTGGATAAATAACGGATATATTTAATACTTTAGATGTTGAATCAACGACTGCAAGTTTACAACCAGTTCTATATGCTGGGTCAAAGCCAAGAACAACTTTATCTTTCATAGGAGGTATTAATAATAAGTTTTCTAAATTTTCTTTAAATACTTCGATTGATTCGTCTTCACTTTTCTCTGTAAGTTCACTGCGAATTTCTCTTTCAATAGATGGACCAATTAATCTTTTATAACTATCAGTGATAGCTTCTTTTATATATTCATTTACTGGGCTATCTTTTTTAATTAATTTACTTTGTAAATATGATTCAATTTCATCAATATTTACGTCTATAGAGACATTTAATACCTTTTCATTTTCTCCTCTATTAATGGCTAGTACTCTATGTGGTTTTATATATTTAACACTTTCACTAAAATCATAATACATTTCATATATCTTATTTTCATCTTCTGCATTCTTTTTTATTTTTGAAATAATAATACCATTTTTATAAAAGTAATATCTAATCCATTTTCTAAAATAGGCATTATCACTTATCCATTCTGCAATTATATATTTAGCACCCGTAATTGCATCTTCATAAGTTTTAACATTTTCATTTAAGAATTTATTAACAATATCTTTATTAAATGTAGATGGTTCACTCATTATTATTTTAGCAAGACCTTCAAGACCATTTTTAATTGCTTCAGTTGCTTTAGTTTTTTTCTTTTCTTTATAAGGAGCATATATATCTTCAACTTCAACTAGTTTTTTTGCTTGCATTATATTGTTTTTGATTTCATCTGTTAACAAACCTTTTTCATCTATTAATCTAATAACATCTTCTTTTCTTTTTAGTAAGTTTACTTCATATTCATACACTTCATTAATTTTTCTAATTTGTTCTTCATCCAATGCACCAGTCGCTTCTTTACGATATCTTGCGATAAATGGAATAGTATTTCCTTCTTCTAGTAGTTTAAGTACGGCATTTATTTGATTAGTATTAACATTTAAAGATTCACTGATTTCATTTATAATTTCTGTATTCATTTTTACACCTCAATTTTTATTCTATCAAATATTTAAAAAATGTTCATTAAATAAAACATTTTATTTACATAGTATTTAATATTTTCCTATTAATTATGCTGATTTTATTATATAATTATCATAGAAGGTAAGTGATTAACATGGTACATACACAAGAAAGAGATTGGTTAGGTAATGCTGCATTATTTTTAATAAGTGCTATTGGCTTCGTTTTTATTCCAACAATAGTTGCAAGATTATTTAATTATTTATTTAAAGGATTATTAGATATTAGTGTATTATCAATACTTGGAGATAGTGCTTTTATATTAATAATGTTTATATTTTATTATAAAGATTTAAAAAAAGAGGGAGCAACTTTTTTAGATACATTTAAAAAATCTATATCAAAAGGATTTTGGTATTATTTTATAGGCTTGCTTGTTATGATATTTTCTAACATTATTATTTCATTTACTATTAAAAGTGTATCAGCAAATGAAAATGCAGTAAGAAATATGCTATATGATTCACCTATATTTACAATGATTAATATTGCTATCTTTGCTCCATTCGCAGAAGAATTATTATTTAGAAAATCATTAAGACCATTGATTAAAAATAAATGGATTTATGCGATTACAAGTGCTCTTCTTTTTGGAGGCGCACACTTAGTCGCAGGACTTTCAGATTTTCATATATTAGATTTGTTATATTTAATACCATATGGAAGTTTAGGATTTGCTTTTGCTCTTGCAGATGCTGAAACTGAAAGTACATTTACTTCAGTATTTGTACATTCTGTACATAATTTTGGTACTGGTTTATTATTGTTAATTATATATTTTTCAGGGGTTATGTAATGGAAGAAAAAAAAGAAAAACATCTTTTTTTAAATATCATAATTATTATAGCAATATTTTTTACTATGGTTTTTTTGTATGCTAAATACATTGGAGTTAAAGGTATAAAAACTAAAGAATATAGAGTTGAAAGTAATATACTTACAAGTAATTTTAGCGGAATTAAAATAGTACATTTTTCTGATCTTTTATATAAATCCACAATTGTTAATGAAGATGTAACTGAATTAATTGATAAGATAAATATTTTTAAACCAGATATAGTTGTATTTACAGGAGATTTAGTAAATGAAAATGTAACTTTAACAGAAGAAGAAAAAACTTTTTTAATAGATAATTTATCTAAAATAGAAGCAACTATAGGCAAGTATGCTATATATGGTGATAGTGATTATCATTTGGATGATTATGATGAAATAATGGAGCAAAGTGATTTTCAAATATTAAATAATTCATATGAAGAAATATTTTATAAGACAAATGAAAGTATTTATATAGTGGGGCTTCCATCTTCCATAAAAGATAGTATAGATTTGAATGAATCATTTAAATTTTATGATGAAAACAATAGAAAGTACATTATTGTATTAGTACATGATGGAAATACAATAAAATTTATAGATGAAAGTAAATATGAAGTAGATTTAATACTAGGAGGACATTCATTAAATGGAAGTATTGTATTACCATATTATGGAGGATTATTTATAGATAAAAATTGTTATAAATATTATAATGAATATTATTCTAAAGGTATAACAAATATATATATATCAAGTGGACTTGGAACAAATAAATATAAATATAGATTAAATAATAAACCATCATTTAATTTATACAGATTAAAATCTTTATAATTCATATAATTAAAGCACAATCACTATAGTGCTTTTTTCATATTATAAAATAGAGGTGAGATTATGTATAATAAGTTCAAATATGGTGCGGATCGTTTTATTCCATTTGCTGGCCCATTTTTATTAGGCGCATTAACAGGTGGAGTAGCGGTAGGTGCATTTAATCCTTATAGACCAAGACCAGTATATTATAGTGGGCCACAATATTATGGTAATTATGGATATCCTATGTATTATTAATAGGTAAAACTATTTTTACTAACGTATATTTATTTAATACAGAACTATATTTGATAGAGCCATCATGTTTTTCTATTATTTCTTTTGATAAGCATAGACCTAAACCTGTTCCATATAATTTATTTGAATTAAAAGGTATAAAAAGATTATCTATTGTTTCTTTTGTCATTCCACAACCATTATCTTTGATGTTGATAATTAATTTATTATTACTCTTATATACTTTAATATCAATAAGTCCATTTATATTTAATGCTTCAGATGAATTCTTAAGAATATTAATAAATACTTGTTTTAATCTATTATAGTCAGCATAAATATATATATTTTTTTCAGAATCAATATTTAAAGTAATTCTTTTATTATTAAAGAAAGGAAGTATTGATTCTTTTATTTCAACTAATAAATCATTAAAATTAATTTTATTTTTAATGATTTTCATATTATTTAGTTCGCTAAAATCTTTTAATACAGTTAGTGCATTATCTACTTCTGTGTTTAATATATTTTTATATCTTTCACATTTTTCACTATCATTTGGATCAAATAAACTTAAGTAACCTTTAATAACAGCAAGTGGATTTTTAATTTCGTGAGTAACCTTAAATATAGAAGTTTTGAATGCTTTATCTTTTTCTATGTTTTTGAGTGTTGAATAAAGTTTAATTCTCTTTTTTAATAGAATTATAAAATACGTAATTATATAACAACTAATAATATATATTGATAGTAATAAAATATTAGAAATATTGAATGATAGGTATTTATTAATAAAGAACAGCATATAAATGATTGTAATTATTATAAATGAATGTGTATAAATAATTTTCTTTATATTTTTTGAAATAAAATATATTATGAAGTATGATAAATATAAAATAATAATCATATAGTCAGAAGTAATACTATGAATAATACTAATATGTATAAAACTAGTAAACAATGAAAGGCCAACTTTATTAAATTCAAATAATAGTAATACATTTATTGTTAAAAATAATATATATATTTTTATGTTATATTTATAATATAAGAATAATATTAAAAATAATATTAGTGATAGAAATATTTCTTCACACAAACTCTTTTTATAATTATTATATGAATTTCTAATGTAAAAGAATACTATATAAATAGTTAAAATAAATAATATATATAAATTAGTATTAATAAATATTTCTAAATATAACATTATATTCACCATATAAATATTAACATATATTATTTGTCGAATTTTGTCGAAAAATGTAAAAAAAATAAGAAAATGTTTTTTCTTATTTTAAATCTGTCATATACTTTTTTAATTGTTTTGAATTTGGTCCAAAAATTATTTTTAATTCATTATCAATTTCAACAATTCCTTTTGCACCTAATTTTTGAATACCATCTTTATCAACTATAGATGTGTCTTTTAATGTAACTTTTAATCTTGATAAATTTATTTGACTATCTATAATATTATCTTTACCACCTAAACATTGTATTAATTTGTTGATTTCAAGATGAAAATCTTTACGTTTCATTTTAATAACAACTAGTGATATGAATAGTAGTATTACTAGTATTAATGCGTATTGTAGGTACATTATAATTCCTCCTTATATTGTAATATATAATTATTTAATTTATTGTAGAATTCATTTATTTTTTCATCATTGAAATATGATGGTGGGGTAAACTCTTTATTCATCATTGATGTTTCATCATCATAGAAAATGATGTTTCCATTTTTAACAAATACTAGTGTTGGTACAAATAGTCTTTTATTACCTTCATCATCTTTATTTAAAAATTCATCAAGTTTTTTCACTAGTTTTCTATATCCTTGTGTATTATATTGTCTATCTTGTTTTATGTTTGAATAATATATTTTATCTATACCATTATCAATGGCGGCTTCATTTAAAAATTTTATATAATATTGACACCAATCATTTTCTGGTATACAGAAAAATATAATTCCAGTATCGTAGCCTACAATATCATTTATTTCATTAATACTTTTATTTTCAAATACATTATTATCACCAATAAAAGCATATTTATTAGTTATATTATTATTACTTATTTTTCCATCTTTAGGTGTCTCAGTAAATTTATATATTAATATGGCTCCAACTACTGCAAATAATGTAATTAATATAATACTTGTCTTTTTCAACTTCATCACTTCCTACTTAATTGTATCATATTTTATAATTTATTTATATATTAGTTTAATTATTGATTCATCTTTATGTTTTAAATAATATTCATGATTGAAAGCATCATTAAGAGCTTCTTTAATTGTTTTCTTTTTTCTATTTTGTAATTTAATATGTTTGATTTTTGGATCTTCTTTTGCTAATTTATATCTTCTACCGTAACCAATTATTGTCGCTATTTGAGCAAGTACAATTATTGCTGAAAAGATAACAATATAAATATTAGTATTACTTATTATTTTGTCTTTAAATGAGGAATCAATATTGATTATTGGAAGGCTAGTAATAACAAAGGATAATATTACTAATGCATCTAAAATAATTGTTTTAATTTTACCAATTACAATTGTTTGTACATTTCCACCAATTCTATATATTAGATAGTTAATAAGTATAAGTACTAATTCTAAGAATAATGGAAAAAACATGACATTATATTGCAATCCTAAAATAATAAATGCAGTAAAACTTAAAAGTTTATCACATAAAGCATCCATAGCACTTCCAAAAAAAGTAGATAATTCAAGTGTTCTTGCTAAAAATCCATCTATAGCATCTGTAGAAAATAATATAAGTGTTATTATTGCAATAGTACTTATATCATACATATGATAGATGAATGGTAGCATTATTGCACCAAATAATCTAGTTAATGTTATTAAATTAATAATAACTAATAATACATTTTTAAATACTTTATTATTCATAAATATTATTTTAAGTAAAATAATTATTTTTGTCAATAAAACCTAGAAAAAACATGTCAAATATGATATAATCATAAACACGTATAAAAAATACGTATTATTTGGGGATGCATTGATTCGACAGGATTATATTTGGTTAGAATGCAAGTAGTAGGCATACTATAAATGCAAAAACAAAAATAGTCGGAAACGATTTTAATTTTTCTCCAGCATTTGCCTAATTTGGCAAACTAAGGAGCTTCCTTTTAAACTTTTGTTCACGAGTTTAAATAAGGGAGTCATAAAGTGAACTATATTATAAATATGTTTGTGATTTATAATGAATGATTAACAAACTTTGAATAATAAGAGAAGTTGGCAATCTACATTATTATTCGAGTATAAAAACCAACTAAACTTGTAGATGTTCTAATGGAATGAATCTTGGACAGGAGTTCATTACTCCTCATCTCCACCATTATTGCCCTGTGGCCAAGTGGTAAGGCTCTGGACTCTGACTCCAGCATCCATAGGTTCGAATCCTATCAGGGCAACCATAATGCTGAAATAACTCAATTGGTAGAGTAGCCGAATCGTAATCGGCAAGTTGGGGGTTCGATTCCTCTTTTCAGCACCATATTGATATTAAACTCAAACTTTTAAAGGTTAGAGTTTTATTTTTTTATTTATGTTATAATAAATAGAGATTTCTAATTGATTTATACTCAATTTTTATTATAGGGGGGATTTATATGCATTTAACAACACTTTTTTTAACTGAGATATGTAAGTATGGCGAATATAATTATACTTTTGAAGATGAAAAAATCATATTAATTCCACGCGAAGATCAACAATACTTTATGCCTAACTTAATTATAACAAATGTATTGGATTTTGAGAGAGTTTTAAATGAGTACATTGAGACCATAAGGAAAACTTCTTTAAGTTTTTATCGATTGGATAGTAATCATCAAATTCAAGATTATTTATTTTATTTAATAAAAAGTTTATCTAATGATGATTGTCAAGATTTAATATCTTATATAAAAAGATTTATTCAGTTTTTGGAAGATAAATCATTTTCAGATTTTAATCATATGAAACAAATAGGTACTGTTAGTTCTTATGATGTTATGGCAAGAAAGTGTGAGGAATATTATGGATCAGAAACACCATTTACTATTCATTATTATCTTGAAAAACCAGGCTTAAGAATTGAAATGCCACTTATAAGATATGGTATATCATCTGACAAAATAGCTTATATTTACTCAATTCAAAGAAAAAAAATATATAATAATAAAAATTGTAGAATTAAATCTATAAATACATTATTTAACGAAGTTAATAAAAGTATAAAAGAAAATAGAAATATTACTCCATCTATGTTATGTTCATTAACTATATTTTTGGGAATGCTACAAAGTGAAGGAATTAATTATATTAAAGCAGATGGATTTTTAACTCGAAGATATGGATATTTTGAAGGAATCACTGAAGATGAAAAAAGGGATTTAATATTACATAATTCAATTGATAAATTTTTCAAAACCTTTATACGATTATCTATCCAATTAAATAATGTAAATATTTCTGCATATCCATTTGATATTGATAGTTATATGCATATTAAGCTTGAGGAAAACATTTCATCAGATAACATATTATTAAATGATTTATTTAATGTAGGGAAAAACTATAAGTTATTAAAAAAATAATCTATAAAAACTATCATATTTCTTACTAAGTGCATCACTAAATAAATTGCTTGAGCTTTAGTTTATCTAATTAAAATCAATTTTAGAATTGATTTTTTTTAACATTGCTGGTTACTGTTTTATTTGTTATATTTACTTTATATCATAAATAATATATAATATCTGTATAAGGAGGTTTTTAAATGAAACCAAGGGCAAAAGCTTTTTCATTAGCTGTTCTTGCATCTTTAGGATTAATGGGTGGGTGCAAAAAAGAAAATGGAAAAGTAGAAAATCCTAATGTAGAAGTAACTGCCACTATGGAGGCAACGCCAGAACCAACTGAAATAGTAACTCCAACACCCACAGCAGTTCCTACAGAAGTTCCAACACCGGAACCAACTCCAGAACCAACACCAACGCCAACTCCAGAACCAACACCAGAGCCAACGCCTGTAGATACAAGACCTCGCATATCTCTAATGGGAGAAATTGATGAAAGTGCTTTGGAAAAAAATGAAGAAATAATTATTGAACCTTATGTACAATGGTTTATATGGTCAGGACAAAATGCAAAAAATGTAAAACTAGAAGATGGATGGACAAATAGTAATATTTTTATTCCAAACATGCCCAATTATGGATATTGCGGTTTTGCTTTGGATTCGGATGGCAATTATATATGGATACTTACTAATTTGAACACCATTACTAAAAAATATGATCCCGAAAATGATTTTTTTACTCAAGATATAATATTGGATGAAGAAACTAAGACATATGAAACATTAAATAGAATGGTTTCACTTTCACCTGGACAATTATATGAAAACTCACACCAATTTGATGAATATGAAGAAATGTATGGACAAAATTTCTATGAACCATATGAACACTTAATATATTATGTATGTGATGTTAACGAAATGTTTGATGAAAAAGGTAATTTAATTGTTGAAATTCCAGATGGTTATGATTGCATAGTGGCATCTGAATTTCCTGATACTGGAAAGGCTGTTATGCTCTTAACAAACTGGGCTCTAATTTTAGTTGAAGAGGACGTAAAATTACCCGGAAAAGTTATTGAAAAAGAAAACACTTTGACATTGCATTTATAAAGAATATCTTATATAAGTTTGAGTTAATTATTAAGGAGAATTTGAAGGTTCTATGAATATAAGAAAGAAAAAACAAAAATTTAAGTTATTAAATTTATTTAAAAAAATTAAAAATAAATTGTTAATAAATAAATATAATTCTAATTGTAATGATATTTGTTTTTTTAGATATGATATTCAGATGAGAGAAGCAAAATACTTAGAATTAAAAAATCAAAAAAATTATTAAAATTAATAAAAAACTAATAACTTCTAAATAAGAAATTATTAGTTTTTATATTATCCAAAAACTTTGTTGATATATTTGATTAAATGTTTGTTATTTAATTCTAGCTTAATAAGCAAAGTATCTATTTTAGAATATAAAAATTTACTAGCTATTTTTCTCTTAATTAAATTATTGTACATTTAATTATTTCAATTAATTTTTTGGTACTAAAGTTTGGAATATGGTTTTTTGAAAGAGCAATTCCTATATATCTACAAGGAATTTTTTCTTTTAAATGTAATTCATATATTTCTTTATTATTTATTCTATCTTTAATATATTCTTTAGTTGCATATCCGATGCCAAAGCCAATTTTAGTAAATTCAACAACTAATGTATAACTAGTAAGTTCAATATTTGGTTTTAATGTAACACTATTTTCACGTGAAAAATCATCTAAAAATTCTCTAGTATTAGCTCCTTTAGCTTGTAATATTAAAGGATATTTATTTAAGTCTTTTATGGATAATTCTTTATTAACTAATTCCTTATATTTATTTCCTACAATAAAACAATCATGTATTTCTTTACATTTAATTATATCTATATCATTTTCATAATTTTTATCATTGAGATTTAATATTACTAAATCAATTAATCCATTTTTTAATTTTGTAATCAAATTTGGAGTAAAGTTAGTCATTATTTGTATATCAATCTTAGGATATTTTGAATGAAATATTTCTAGGTATGGAAGTAAGAATTCTTTTGTTAGTGTTGTGCTTATTCCAATCTTAATACATCCTGATTCTAAATTGATAAGATCTGTAAATTTATTTTCTGCATTATTAATGTATTCAATAGCTTGCTTAATATAATTATAAAATTCTTTTCCTTCTTCAGTAAGAACAACACCACGTTTTGTTCTTACAAATAATTGTCCTCCCAATTGTTCTTCTAAATTTTTAATAGATTTACTTACAGCTGGTTGTGAAATGTTTAATTCTTCACTTGCTGCAGTAATATTCAAATGATTAGCTACTACGTAAAAAATCCTATAAAGCTCAAAGTCAATATTCATAATAACCTCCTGTTATGACAAACATAATAAATATGTATTTTAATTATATCAAGATATGCAATATAATACAAGTGAAAAGGAGGAAAAATAATGATAATAGGAATATGTGGTAAATCGGGTAGTGGTAAAAGTACACTTTCAAAGCGAATAATGGATTCACATGGTAATAGTGCATATTTAGAAATTGATAAGGTGGGACATAGAGTGCTATTTTTGCCCGAAGTAAAAAATGAATTAATTAATTCTTTTGGAAATGTAGTTAATAGTGAAAATAATATTGATAGAAAAAAACTAGGTAATTTAGTTTTTAATTCAAAAGACAAAATGAAAAAGTTAACTGATATCACTTGGAAATATATGCAGATAGAAATAGATGATTTTTTAAATAAAAATAAAGATAGATTAATAATATTAGATTGGTTATTATTACCTTCATCAAAATATTTTGATATGTGTGATATTAAAATATTATTAGATATACCATATAAAATTAGAAAAGAAAGAGCAATAAAAAGGGATAATATTTCTGAAGAAGCATTTGATTTAAGAGAAAACTCAAGTATTGAATATAATAAGGATGATTTTGATTATGTATTTAATTCTAATGAAGATGAAATAATTAGAAAGTTGGTGAAATTATTATGACAAAGGTATTGTATCCCGGAAGTTTTGACCCAATAACAAAAGGTCACATGAATATAATAAAACAAGCAACAGAGCTATTTGATGAAGTTGTAATAGCAGTAATGCAAAATCCTATTAAAAAGTCTTGTATGTTTACGTTAGAAGAAAGATTAAATATTATTAAAGAATTATATAACAAAATTAATAATGTAAAAGTCATTTTAGGATTAGGCGCCGCAATTGATGTTGCATTAGAAAATGAATGTATAGCAATAGTTAGAGGACTTAGAAGTTTAAGTGATTTTGACTATGAAATACAACTGCAGCAAATAAATAAAGATATATCAAATAATAGAGTAAATACTATATGCTTATTTGCTGATAAAGATTATCAATTTATATCATCGACAATGGTAAAAGAAGTATTTAATCTTGGTAAAGATATTTCAAAGTATGTTGATTCTCAAGTGGAAGAGAAAATGTTATTAAAAAGGAAGTGTACAATGAGATGAATAGAATAACAATAATACCTCTTGGAACAATATCACCATACGCTAAAGGAAATAGAAATTGTCCTGGATTCTTAATTAAATATAATGATAAAAAGATATTATTAGATTGCGGTAATGGAATAACAAGATTATTAAATTTTCCTGAAGATTTAAATAATTTAAGTGTAATTATTACTCATTACCATAATGATCATTTTGGAGATTTGGGCGCACTACAATATGCATCATATGTTTATCATAATTTAGGATTAATAAATAATAAAATAAAGATATATTTACCAGAGCCTGATTTTAGATTTAATAAAAAATCAATCATTTCTAATAGTGAATGTTTTGCAGATTATTTTGATATAAATGATACTGCTTCAATCTTAATAGATGATTTAAATATTACTTTTAAAGACAATAATTCTCATACTATAGCGTCGTACATGGTAAAAATACAAAACAAAGACTTTAAAATGGTTTATACATCTGACATAGGAACTACGAATTTTAGTGAATTAAAAGATTTTTGCAATAATGCAGATTTAATAATTTGTGAAAGTTCTTTTTTAAAAACGCATAATTCTAATAGTAAAACTCATATGACAGCTTATGATGCAGGTTTATTAGCTAATAAATCTAATGCTAAGAAGTTATTATTAACTCATTTTTGGCCAGAAGAAGATAAACAATTATATTTAGAAGAAGCAAAACAAGTATTTAAAAATGTATATGCTGCTGAAGAAGGTAAAAAAATGGTGTTAAGGAGATGAATAATGGAAGAGAAATTAATTGATATGCATACTCATACTTGTTACTCCGATGGAGAATTATCTCCAAAGGAATTAATAAAATTAGCTATTGAAAAAAATATAGGGACTATTGCTATAACAGATCATGATACGATTGAAGGAATTAAATCTATTAATAGAAATGACAAGTTTATAGTTGATAGCAAAATCAACATAATAAATGGGATAGAATTATCTGCGAAAGTTGATAAAGGAAGAATGCATATTTTAGGATATGGTATTGATTTAAATAATAAAGATTTAAATGATAAAATGGAAGAATTAAGAGATAATAGTTTAAACTCAGTTTTGTCTGTTATGGAACAAATAAAAAGAGATTATGGTATTAGATTCAATTATAAAGATATTAGAGAATTAGTAAATGCAAATCATAATTTAGGACGTCCGGATTTAGCTAAATTATGTATTAAATATGGTTATGCTAAAAGTGTTGGAGAAGCTTTTGAAAAATATTTAATAGATGCTCATAATAAAACAAGAGGTAACAATAAAGGTTTAAATTATAAAGAATGTCTTGAATTAATAATAAATAGTGGGGGGATTCCTGTTTTAGCACATCCTGTAACATTAGAATTATCTGAAAAAGAATTTTTAATATTATTAAAAGAAATGATTTGCTATGGATTAAAAGGTATTGAAGTATATCATTCAAGTCATTCTAAAGAAGAAATGAATTATTATCTAGAAATAGCTAATAGATATAATTTGTTAATAAGTGGTGGTACAGACTTTCATGGGGAAATTACTAAACCAGACATTGAACTTGGAAGTGGAAAGAATGGAAATATATGTATCAAAAAATTGTCTTTACTAGATAAATTAAATTTATAAAAAAAATAAAAAAGTGGATAACCACTTTTTAAATAATAATATTATTCATTTAATATTTTTTCTTTTTCTTTCTTATATTCTTCTTCAGTTAACACATCATTATCTAATAACTCTTTTAATTTTGATAATTTAGTATACTTATCATCACCATTTGTTTTCTTATGATTGGTAGTTTGAGGACTTTTTTGTAATTTATATACTATTGGTGTAACAATACTACCTAGCGCAACTAGAATTATTAGTATTGACATTAATTGCCATGGAATTGATGCTTCAAATACAACTCCAAATAATAAAAACAAATCAAATATTAATGAAACAGCGATAGTGCCATATTTAAGTTTTATTATTGTATCATCTATTGAATTAATTAATAGCAATAAACTTATATGACCGAATGAAATACTTATTATTGTTAATGAGAATAGTATTTTTGAACTCGCAATGCTATATGTATCTATCCACATTGTTAATATAGCATATATACATCCTAATAAACAAAACATCATTCCAATAATAGATAGTTCTTTTAAATTTTCTTTTTCATATAATGTAGAACAGCATAATCCTGGAATACTAAATCCAAAAATAATTATTGTCGTTAAAAAAATCTTAAGTGTTACAACATTCCAATAATTTGCTAATATTAAAAAGATTCCTATAGCTGCTCCAGCAACAAGTGTTATAATTAATAATCTAAATACTTTGTTTTTCATATAATAATCAACTTCCTTTACTAATATAAGTGTATCATAATTCTTTAAATGATTTATAGCATTTAAAGAATTAGTTTACAAAATGTTTGTATAATATTATAATAATAAATGAAATTAATGATATGTTTGAAAATATTTTTAAAGGAGCTTGGTATGAAATCAAATGTTGTTTTTGATAAAATATGTGAAGATATTATTAATATGTATGAGCCACTAGCAAAATGGTATGATAGAAATCAAGATACAATACATTATAATTTTCCAACTAGAAGTTCTTTAAATCATGAAAGGCAATATGATAATTATGATGTTGTTGTGTTAGGCAAGATGGTAAAAGGAATGTTGAGTTGGTTTGAAATGTCTAATGCTGCTTTATCAAATCACGCAAAGGCATTTAATGCTGCATCTTCAATAATGAAGATATATGAAGATGAGAAAGAAAATCTATCTGATGAAGCTAGAGAATCATATAAAATTGAAAATGAAAGATCAATGAGGAGGATTTATGAAAGAGAAGGTTAAAGGAATAAGTAGAGCACTATCAATAGTTGCAAAAATAATCAAAGTTTTTATGATTATAGGAGTTGTAGGAGCTGCAATTGGAATGATAACAATACCATTAGTTGCAAATAATATTACATTTACAGAAAATATTGAGGAAGAGAAAAGTGATTCACTAATAATTATTAGTCAAAAAGATGATAAGATATCTGTAAAAATAGGTGAAAACATTGTTGTTGCTGATGCATCTGTTGAAGAATATAAAGGACTTTCTGAATTATTTAATAGTCAGGAAAAAACAAAATATGTTTGGTATGCTGAATTTGGTTTGGCAATCGCAATTGCAATGTTAGTTTTATTCTACTTTGTAATGCAATATGTAGATAAATTCTTTAATAGTATCTATGAGAATGAAACGCCTTTTGCTGCAGAAAATCCAATGTATATTCGAAAAATGGCTTACTTATTAACAGCATATTTAGTAGTTTCATTAATTGGTAGTGGTTTATATGAAATAATAACTAATAGATCAATGGAAAGTTCTGTGGGATTATTAAGTGTAATGTTTGTTTTATCTTTATATGTATTCGCATATGTATTTGAATATGGTTATGAGATTGAACATAAAAAAGCAAAAAAATAAAAAGAGAAATTGAATTTCTCTTTTTTATTTTATCTAAAAAGTGCTTCCAATTCAGAATTATCTTTTTGTTGACTATCTAAGTAGTCACCTACATACTTATCTAAACTTGAAAGTTCAGAAAATTTCATTGATTCAATATTTTCATATGGATGTTTCATTTCAATTAGCATTTCTATTCTTTGATTGTAAGCATTGTTTAATTGCTCTCTTGAATAATTTAATAAGTTAAGAGCAACTTCTTTATCTATTTTTCCTTCTCTTAATGCAATCATTACATCTTCACAAGATTTTCTAGCAAGTTCTATTTGTTTTATAGAAATGTTTTCTGAATTGTTTATATAATTTTCACTCATATATATCCTCCTAATCCTAGTAAAATTATATCATTATATATTATATTGTGTCAAAATAATATGTAAAGTATATTCCGTTTTACATATTTTATTATATGTGATATAATATCTAACACGTTATGGGAGTAGTATATATGTTAAATGTAATATTATTATTAAGTATATTTGGTTATAACAATGAATTTGATTACTCATATATAGATAATCAAATAAATGTTAGTATTAATATTTTTCATGAAGAATATGAAGAATACAAAAAAAACAATTATTATAATGAAGAAAAGATAGATGATATTATTATTAAGGTTAATAAATATTTGAATTCAAAATTAAAGAACAAGGGTGAATTTATTGTTAAATATTCAATAGAAAAAGGGGTGGACCCTTATCTATCTGCATCTGTAATTCTTTTAGAAACTGGATGCAGATGGAATTGTAGCAAAGTAGTTAAGAATTGTAATAATGTAGGTGGTAATGTTGGAAAACCATCTTGTGGTAAGGGAAAGTACAGAAAGTTTGATACAATTGATGATGGTATTAAATTTGCTATTAACGTACTAAGTAATTATTATAAAAAAGGAAAGACAACTCCAGAGAAAATAGGCCCTAAATATGCAAGTAGTTCTAAGTGGGCAGAAAAAGTAAATAAGTATATTAAATTATTAAAGAAGGGGTAATATGTTTACAGATAAAGATTTTTTAGAAGGAGACGAAGAAGCATTAAAGTTAACAACAAATGTTAAGAATAATGAAGCTTATGCGCTTACTGATAGATTTCAAAGAAGATATTTTAAAAAAGAAATAGAAGAATATAAATTGTTTTTAATTAAAGTATCTGAATTATTAAAAAAATTAAATTTAAGTAATTCATTAGAATATTCTTTTCTTTTATCTTATTTAATACATAATGGATATTTAAGTTATAATAAGCAATACATTAATAAGAAAAAATTCGAACTTGCAAAATATCATGGAATTAATATTGTTAATGGAAACGGGGTATGTAGACACTTTGCAGGTATTCATAAAGATATATTTGATTTGTTAAATATGTATTACGAAAAATTTTATTGCTATTCTCCAAACGTTATTATTCCTGAAACAACAGTTGCAAATCATGTCATTAGTTTGATTGATTATAATGGCACACTACATGGAATAGATATTGCTAATAGAGATGAAGTATTCTATTTTGGAAATAAATTTGAATTATATAGATTATCAGCTCTATCTAAAAGGAAACTAAAATATAAACCTTGTAGTGATTATATACTTACTGATAAAGATTATGAAGATGTAATTAGTTCAATTGAAAGATATGATGTTGAAAGTAAAAAACAACATATTAGTTTACAAGAATTAAAAGATATTAGGAGTAAAACTATACAAACTTTTAGTGAGAATTTAGAATTATTTGAAGATTTTCATAATGAAACAAAAGAATTAAAAAGTGATATTTCTTTGGGAGTAAGAAGTAAAGCACTAGCTATTAGTAAAAAGCATAATTTACCACCAAAAGATGGCTTTTTGGATTTTTAAAAGCATTGACTCAATGTTTTAATAACGATATAATAAAAATCAAAAAAATTAATAAGTTGATTAAATAAAAATATTAAAGAGGGTAATATGTTTACAGATAAAGAATTTTTGGAAGGAAAAAGGGAAGCATTGGAATTATCATATATAGCCAAACATGATGAAAGTACAAGATTATATTATGAATTTCAATCTAAATATTTCAAAAAAGAAATAGAAGAATACAAATTATTGTTAAATGAATTAGTCAAAATGTTAAGAAAATTAAATTTAAATAGTTCGTTAGAATATTCTATGATTATCCCTTATTTAATTTATAATGGCTATTTAAGTTATAATAAAAATTTTTCTAATAATGTAGAATTTGAAATAGACATTCAAGAAGGAATAAATATTATTAATGGCAATGGTAAGTGTAGGCATTTTGCATCATTTCACAGTGATATATTTAAATTATTAAATTTATATTACGAAAAGTATTATTGTTTTTATCAAAGACCATTTAATCGTGAAACTCTGCTTGCTAATCATGTCATTGGGATAGTAGATTATGATAATACTTTATATGGAATAGATATTGGTAATAAAAATGATGTATATTATTTTAAAAATGAGTTAGAATTGTGTAAAATGTATGCATTATTAAAACGTAGATTAAAGTATAAAGCATATATTAATTACATTTTAAGTAATAAAAATTATGAAGAAATATTATCTACTATTGAAAGATATGGAAAAGAAAGTAAAAAAAGTCGTATAAGTTTATTAGAATTAATACAAATAAGATATAATGTTTTAGAAATATATGAAAGTAATAAAGAATTATTTGAAAGATTTCATAGAGAAACACAAGAATTAAAAAGTGATATTTATTTTGGTGTTAGAAATAAAGCATTAGAATTAAAAAAAGATTTTAATATAGAAGCAGATACTAATTTTTAAACTTTTAAAAAATATTGACAAAATAATACAAAAATAATATAATCTTACACGTAAGTGATGAAGGAAACAGTAGTTGTTTAATTTATCTTTGTAGAGAGTTAGTGGTTGGTGAAAACTAATAATTGTTAAACAATGAATAAAAAAAGTGACAAATTCTGGAGCTTAAAAGCATATCAGCTATAAAGATAAAAGGTAGATAATGAATCTATGAAGTAAGATGGTACAGCGATGCAGTTCGCGCTTACGGGATAGATTCTTTTTTATTATAAGGAGGAAATATGAACAATATTTATAGGAATGTATATTGTGGAGAAGTTACAAGTGAATTTGAAGGAAAAGAAGTTAGAATTGCTGGATGGGTAAATTCTATTAGAAATTTAGGATCAATTGCTTTTTTAACAATTAGAGATGAAAAAGGAATTGTACAAGTAGTAACTGATGATGAAAATAAGATTAAAGATATTGTAAGAGAATCAACTGTAACTTTAACAGGTAAAGTTAGGAAAAGAGCGGGAGATGCTAATCCTAATATGAAAACGGGTGAAATAGAAATTGTATTAGATACTATTGAAGTATTAGGAAAATGCAAAAGTGTTTTACCATTTGAAATATCTAGAAATAAAGAAGCATCTGAAGAAACAAGATTAAAATACAGATATTTAGATTTGAGAAATGAAAACATTCATAATAATATACTACTTAGAAGTAAAGTAATCGATTATATAAGAGAAATTATGAAAGGTTTAGATTTTACCGAAATATCTACACCAATAATATCTACATCTTCTCCTGAGGGAGCAAGAGATTTTGTAATTCCATCTAGAAATTTTAAAGGAAAATTTTATGCACTTCCACAAGCACCACAAATATATAAACAATTATTAATGGTATCTGGATTTAATAAATATTTTCAAATAGCTCCTTGCTTTAGAGATGAAGATGGTAGAGCTGATAGAACTTTAGAATTTTATCAATTGGATTTAGAAATGAGTTTTGTTACTGAAGAAGATGTTTTTGAAGTTGGACAAAAAGTATTTTATGAAGTATTCAAAAAATTTGGAAATAAGAAAGTAACAAGTATTCCTTTCCCTAGACTAACTTGGAAAGAGGCTATGGAAAAATATGGTAGTGATAAACCAGATTTAAGAAACCCACTAATTATAGAAGATATTACTGATATATTTAAAAATACAGAATTTAATGGATTTAAAGATAAAAAAGTTAAAGCTATTAAGATAGAGAATTGTGATAAATCAAATTCTTGGTTTAAAAAATGTGAAGAATTTGCTAAAGAAAAAGGTGCAGAAGGACTAGCTTATGTTAAGTCAACTGAAGAAGGATTAAAATCTACTATATTGAAATTCTTAAGTGATAAAGAAATAAATGAAATAACAAATAGATTTAATTTAAAAAATGGAGACGTTTTATTTATAGTTGCTGGAAATAAGATTAATAAACCTATGGGTTATTTAAGAAATTATCTTGGAAAAGAATTAGAACTTATAAAAGATGATGAATATGCCTTTTGTATTGTACAAGATTTTCCAATGTATGAATATAATGAAGAAGAAAAAAGATGGGATTTTGAACACAATCCATTCAATATGCCAAAAGGTGGTATTGAAGCATTTAATACAGATGATTACAGTAATATAGTAGCAAATCAATATGACTTTGTATGCAATGGTAATGAAATGGCAAGTGGAGCTGTTAGAAATCATGATGTTGAGATAATGAAGAAAGCATTTGCTGTGGCTGGATATGATGAAAAAGTAATTGAAAATAAATTTAGAAGTTTATATAATGCATTCCAATATGGGGCACCTCCTCATGCTGGAATGGCTCCAGGAATAGATAGAATGATAATGTTACTAACTGGAGAAGAAAATTTAAGAGAAGTTCAAGTTTTCCCACCAAATGTTAGTGGTCAAGATTTATTAATGGGTGGACCAAATGAATTGGATGAAAAACAATTAAGAGAACTTCATATTAAAATAAGAGATTAGGAGATGATAAAATGGAAAGACAATTTAGTGAACAAGAACAAATAAGAAGAAATAAATTAGAGGAAATAAGGAATTATTGTAATCCTTATCCTGAAAGATATGAAAAAACTCATTCATTAAAAGACGCAAGATTACTTGAAGATGGAACTACTGATGTAAGAATTGCTGGTAGAATAGTATTTATGAGAAAGATGGGTAAATTAAGTTTTGTAAAGATTCGTGATTTAGAAGGAGATATGCAACTTGAAGTTAAAGTTGATATGGTAGGAGAAGAAAAATATGAATTCTTTAAAAAACTAATAGATACAGGAGATTTCATTGGAGCAGAAGGTGAAATATTTACAACTCAAACTGGTGAAAAAACATTAAGAGTACATTCTTTTGAATTTTTAGGTAAATCTTTAAAACCACTTCCTGAAAAATTTCATGGTCTTACAGATATAGAACAAAAATATAGACAAAGATATGTTGATATGATTATGAATGAAGAATCTAGACGTGTATTTTTAGGAAGAAGTAAATTATATGCATTTATTAATAAATATTTAGGTGAAAATGGATTCTTACAAGTTGAAACACCAATTTTACAAAATGCAGTATGTGGAGCAGCAGCAAAACCATTTTATACACATCATAATGCTCTTGATATGGACTGTAATCTTAGAATAGCTCCTGAAACATATTTAAAGCAATGTATAGCAGCAGGATTTGATAAAGTATATGAAGTGGCAAAATGCTTTAGAAATGAAGGAATGGATACAGAGCATTTACAAGAATTTACTCAAGTAGAATGGTATGCATCTTATTGGAATTTCGAAGACAATATTAAATTCTATACTGGATTTATTAAAAATTTATTGTTAGAATTAGTTGGAACTACAACTATTGAATATCAAGATTATGTACTTGATTTTGGACGTGATAATTGGAATAGAATTAATTATGTTGATAAAATGACAGAAATATTTGGATTTGATTTCTTAGATGTTACGGATCCTAAAGAATTAAAAGATAAAATAGTTGAAAAAGGATTATTTACATATGAAGATTTAGAAGATTATTATTCTGTAAGTCAAATTATAGATTTTTGTTATAAGAAGAAAGTTAGAGCTAATATAGTAGAACCAACAATAATTTATAACTATCCTGCAGTATTAATACCACTAGCAAGACGTAATGATGAAGACCCAAGAAGAATAGATGTGTTCCAGGTAATCGCAGCTGGTACTGAACTATGTAAAGCTTATTCAGAGTTAGTAAATCCAATTACTCAAAGAGAAGCATTTGAAGATCAACTAAGAGCTAAAGAACAAGGAGACGAAGAAACAATGGAAATTGATGAAGGCTTCTTAGGTGCTATGGAACAAGGAATGCCTCCAATATCAGGTTTAGGATTTGGAATTGATAGATTAATGATGATTATTTATAATCAACCATCAATTAGGGACGTTGTTTTATTCCCTCAAATGAAAGATTTAAATAATTAATATTGAAATTAAGTATTTAATATGTTAAAATCTATATGTCTTTGTGAAGAAGTAGTAATGAAATAATTTATATTAAGAGAGTTGATTGTTTGGTGAAAAATCAATATATAAATATTCATGAATTCACCTTCATGTTAATAAGAAACGTGTGATACGATATATCTAAATAAAGAGCATAAAATATTATGAATTAAGGTGGTACCATGGGATTTAATCTCACCCTTAAGTTGTAATATTTTTTATTTTAAGGAGAAAATTATGAAAGAAAGATTAGAGCAAATTAAAATTGATGCACTTAAAGAAATAAGTGAATGTACAAATGAAGCAATGATTAATAATGTTAAATCAAAGTATATTGGTAAAAAAAGTACATTTAATGAAATAATGGCTGGAATGGCAAGTTTATCTAATGAAGAAAAAAGAGAAGTAGGAAGTAAATCTAATGAAGTAAGAAATATAATCAATGAAGCATTAGATGAAAGAATTAAAAATATCAAAGATGAAGAATTAAATAAAAAACTAGAAAGTGATAAAATTGATATTACTCTTCCAAGTAAAAAGAAAAAAATTGGAACTCTTCATCCGCTTACTATAGTAAGACAAGAAATAGAAGACTTATTTATCTCTATGGGATATGATGTTGTAGATGGTCCTGAAGTTGAAACAGATAAATATTGTTTTGAAATGCTTAATGTACCTAAAGATCATCCTGCGAGAGATGCACAAGATAGTTTTTATATTACTGATGATATGCTTTTAAGAACACAAACAAGTGCTGTTCAAATTAGAAGTATGCTTGCAAACTCTGAAAAGAAACCATTTAAATTAATTTGTCCAGGTAAAACATATAGAAGAGATGATGATGATGCAACTCACTCACATCAATTTAGTCAAATTGAAGGATTAGTAGTGGGTGAAAATGTTTCTTTATCTGATTTAAAAGGTACACTAGAAACATTTGCTAAAAAAATGTTCGGTGAAAATAGAGAAGTAAGATTTAGAGCAAGTTATTTCCCATTTACAGAGCCTAGTTATGAAGTTGATGTATCTTGTTTTAAATGTGATGGTAAAGGATGTAATATTTGTAAAGGAACTGGATGGATAGAAATATTAGGTAGTGGTATAGTTCATCCAAATGTACTTGGAAATTGTGGATTTGATCCTGATAAATATCAAGGATTTGCATTTGGACTAGGTATTGAAAGAGTTGCATCTTTAAAATATGGTGTAACTAATATAAGAGATTATTTTACAAATGATTATAGATTCTTGAAAAATTTTGATAGAAAGGAATTATAATTATGAGATTAAGTAAAAATTTTGTTAATGATTATACAAATTTAAATAATATTGATATCAATGATTTTGCAAATTCTATGGTTAAATTAGGAAATGAATATGATAGCATAGGACCTTTAGTTCCTGCTACTAATCTTGTAATTGGAGAAGTAATATCATGTGAAAATCATCCTAATAGTGACCATTTACATATTTGTAAAGTTAATGTTGGAAATGAAATATTAGATATAGTTTGTGGTGCTCCTAACGTAAGAAAAGGAATAAAAGTAATAGTTGCTTTAGATGGAGCAATATTACCTGGTGGGACAATTAAAAGAACCACTAAATTAGGTTATGAATCTAATGGAATGATATGCTCAATAGAAGAATTGGGTATTGATAAAAAGTTTTTAACTGAAAAGGATATTGAAGGTATACATGAACTTCCAGAAGATGCTCCTATTGGAGAAGATCCATTAAAATATTTACAATTAGATGATTATGTAATCGATTTTGAATTAACTGCTAATAGAAGCGATGAACTAAGTATGTTAGGTTTAGCATATGAGAGTGCAGTTATAACAGGAGAAAAAGTAAAATTACCTGATACAACTTATAATACAATAAAAGAAAATGTAAAAGATTTATTAGAACTTAGAGTTAATACAGAAAATGTATATACATTCTTAGTTAAAAGAGTAAATAATATAAATATAAGTGATAGCCCATTGTTTATGAAAAATAGATTAATGGCATGTAATATAAGAAGTATAAATAATGTAGTAGATATTTCAAATTATGTTATGTTAGAAACAGGACAACCTCTTCATTTTTATGATGCTGATAAATTAGGAAAAGTAATTGAAGCAAGAAACGCAGTTAATTTTGAAGAATTGTTAACACTTGATGGGGAAAAGAGAATTTTATCAAGTAGTGATATAGTTATAACAAATGGTAGTGTTCCTGTTGCTTTAGCAGGTGTTATGGGTGGACTTGATACAGAAATAGATGAAAATACTAAAAATGTAGTAATTGAATGTGCTATATTTAGTCCAGCTCATATTAGAAACACATCTAAAAAACTACTTAGAAGTGAAGCAAGTATAAGATATGAAAAAGGACTTGATGTGAATAGATGTTATATGGCTATTGATAGAGCATGTCATTTATTAAATAAATATGCAAATGGTGAAGTATTAGATGGAATGTTAGAATATAATACTTTAAATAGAGAAGATAAAAAAATAAAAATAACATTAGATAAAATTAATAGTGTTTTAGGATATGATTTAAGTATAGAAGAAGTAAGTGAAACATTTAAGAAATTAAATTTCAAAGTAAGTGTAAAAGATAATTTATTTACAGTAACAGTTCCAACTAGAAGGTTAGATATATCTATTCCTGAAGATTTAATTGAAGAAGTTAGTAGAGTATATGGTGTTGACAATATTAACAGTTCACTTCCAGTATTTGAAAGTATACCATCACATCATGACAATAAAAATAGAATTATTAGAGATTTAATGGTAAGAGAAGGACTTAACGAAGTAATAACATATTCATTAATAAATGAAAATGATGTATTTAAATTTACAAATGATGAGTTTGGTTTAATTAAAGTGGCTAATCCTTTAACAGAAGAAAGAACTGTTTTAAGACATAGTATATTAACATCACTTTTGGATGTATATAAATATAATAAAGCAAGAAATATAAAAGATTTATCTATATTTGAAATAAGTAAATGTTTCAGCTTAATAAACGGAGAATATATTGAAGAAAATAAATTGGCATTTTTATGTACTGGATCATACACAGAAGGATTAAATAAAGATTACTATGATTTTTATGCTATTAAAGGAATTGTAGAAAATTTATTAGATACATTAGGATATAAAAATAGATATTCATTTATTGTAAGAGAATTTCCTGAAGAAATGCATCCAACTAAAAGTGTTTACATTAATGTAAATGGTAAAGTTGTTGGTCTATTTGGACAAGTACATCCTAGAATAAATAAAGATGAAATATATGTATGTGAAATTAATTTAGATTTATTATTTGAAAATAAAGCAGGAAGAATTAAATATAAAGAGGTATCTAAATATCCAGGTATATCAAAAGATGTAGCATTTATTTTAGATAAGGATGTTACTAATGAAAGTGTTATTTCAACTATTAGAAAAGAAGGTGGAAAATTACTTTCTAAAGTAGAAGTGTTTGATTACTATGAGGGAGACAAAATAGACGCAAATAAAAAATCAATAGCATATAATTTATATTTTGAAAGTAATGAAAGAACTTTATTAATTGAAGAAATTGCACCTTTATTTGAAAAGATAATAGATGCAGTTATAAAAAGACATAATGCAATATTAAGAGACAAATAGACGAAAGTATAAATAATTGATAACACAATTAAATTGTGTTATCATTTTATTGTAGGAGAGTAATATATGAAGAAAGTATTTTTGATAGTAAATTTAGTTTTAAGTATATTTGGACTTAGTAATTTGAAAAAAATTACTCCTTTAGCAACTACAAGTGTAACATTAAGAAGCGAAACAGGATTTGCAATAAATAATGGATTATTAA
>JAEEGL012515654.1_pt1 | contig 47543 bp, 44 predicted proteins | sample 9134231 | NCBI WGS metagenome assembly JAEEGL01 (sample SAMN16246548, study PRJNA631951) | gut metagenome | biome: gut microbiome; feature: rumen; material: fiber-attached | host: Bos | place: Iran: Karaj | collected 2018-10
GCCATGCCCCTGATCATTCTGGGCATTCTGCCCATGATCGCCGGCATTGTTCTGCGCAATCCTCTGGTTCTGTTCTATGGCATAATCATGGCTGACGGGGCGGCCGGGGATATCATGATCATTTACAATCTGCTCAGATACAGCAGCAATGCCAGGGAAATCACCTACATGGACCATCCGACCGAAGCCGGCGGAGTCGTCTTTGAAAGATAGAAAGCAGGAAACGGAGGTAAAGCATGTCAAGATACGATGAAGTAATCAAGGAAAACCGCCAGAATAAGGCCGACCAGATCGCCGATAAATCCCGGCAGATGAGCGCGGCTGAGGAAAGAAAGCAACGCTATGTCGCAGCCTTCATCCGGGCACTGCCCGAGTACCATCAGGCCCTGGTCAAAAATGACATCTGGCGCGTCTACAAGCATTTCCGCAAGGTCCTGTTCATCGAGACCGCGGAAACCATTGAATGCGTCCAGCTGCAGCGCTGGGACAACCGGGAGTACTGGTTTACCCAATGCGGCCTCGCCATAACCAAAGACGGACGATATGTCCGGCTGATCAAGCCTTCCGTCGATAAACGGGGTAAAAATTACGTTGACACAGTGGCGGACTATGAAGAAATGAACGCTGATCAGTTTGCCCGGCGCATCTATGACGGTCTCCATCTGGAAGATAAGAGGCCCTTTCACTCCTATGACGGCAAGTACCAGAAGCTCAATGAAGCTCTAAAAAATGATGACGCCGATGAACTGGCCTTCCAGTACTTTGCCTTCTGCCTGCCGAAATAAACTGATTTCTCTGATTCAAGCCTGAAGGCCCCGCCGGGCCTTTTATCATGGCTTCAAGTAAACCATGGCCGGAAAATGAGAGAAAGGTCTTAAATCTCTCTTATCAGCCCATTGAAAAGGAACCCTTGCGGGCTCCTTTTAGGTTAAATGGTATCAGCGCTACATTACGCGGACGGCGTGGTAGGCTTCGTGAACAGCGGTCAGGATCTTTCTCGGGGCAATGGCATCGCCGACGACCGCGACATTCTCATACAGGTCTTCCAGCAGATCCTCAAGCTGGTTGTTGGCCTTGAAGCCGGCTGCGTTGAGAACGGTGTCGCATTCGATGGTCCTGGTCTCGCCGTCCTTTTCATAGACTACGGAGTTGTCAGTGATCTTCAGGACTCTGGCACCGGCTGCGACCTTGACACCGCGGTCCTTGACCATCTTTCTGAGGTGCTGGTCATTGTTCAGACAGTGGGCTGCGGTATAGAGGATGTCCGGCAGCATCTCCACGATCGTGACTTCTTCGGCATTGGGGGCAATGTCGCAGGCTGCTTCGGTACCGGCCAGACCACCGCCGATGACGACGACCTTCTTGCCGGCCGTGACCTTGTGAGTCAGATAGTCGCTGACCAGTTTAGCCTTTTCAATTCCTTCGATCGGCGGGATTGCCGGTGAAGAGCCGGCTGCCAGGATGACCTTGTCATACTTGCCGCCCTTGACATTTTCCGCGGTAGCTTCCTTATTGAGATGTACTTCAACACCGAGCTTCTTGCACTGGATTTCCAGAGCCTTGATCAGTCTGATGACATCGCTCTTGAAATCCGGACCGCCGGCTGCCCATAAGGTTCCGCCCAGACGGTCTTCCTTCTCCCACAGCTCGGCATCCCAGCCACGCTTCTTGGCGGTGATGGCTGCGGTCATGCCGGCCGGGCCGCCGCCGATGACCAGGATCTTCTTCTTGGTGCCATCGGGCTTGGGCAGGCCAAATGATTTCTCCGCGTAGCACAGCGGGTTAACAGCGCAGTAGTAGTGCTTGCCGGAGAAACCGGAAAGCAGACATTCGTTACAGCCGACACAGGGCATGATGTCCTCTTCGCGGCCTTCCTTGACCTTGGTGGGCCAGTAGGGATCTGCCAGCATCTGATGGGCCAGACCGACATAGTCCAGAATGCCGTCTTCAACGGCCTTTCTGGCCACCTCCGGCTTGACCAGCTTGCCGTCACCCAGAACCGGGATGCTGACGACATCCTTGATGGCCTTCTGAGCATCAAGCTTATGTCCGTCCTTGCTGTAGACGGTGGTGATGGCCTGGAACCATTCTTCGTAACATCCGGTATCGACATGGATGGCGGTGATGCCGGCCTTTTCCAGGATCTTGGCCATTTCGATGCCTTCATCGATGGTGCGGAAACCCTCTACTCTGTGAACCGGAGTGAACTTGACCAAAATCGGGAAGCCCTTGGGAACATTCTGCTTGATGGCCTCAATGCACTCCAGCGTGAAGCGCATGCGGTTTTCCAGCGAGCCGCCGTATTCGTCAGTACGGTTGTTCCATTGCAGGGAATGGAACTGGTCGAGCAGATAGCCGCCATAGGCGTGCAGCTCAACGGCATCGGCTCCGGCATTGACGGCCAGAGAAGCGGAATAACCGACCTTGCCGACCAGATACTTGATGTCTTCTACGGCAAAGGGCTTGCAGATCAGATCCGGGAACCAGAAGGAACTGACACTGCCGGCACTGTAGGGAGCCGTAAACGGATCAGTGAACTGCTGACGGCCTAAGCCCGGGGAAAGCTGGACGCAGACCTTGGCGCCATAATGATGGCAGCGGTCGATCAGCATGTTCAGCCTTTCAACATGATGGAAGTCCGAGAGCTCGGTACACGGTCTGGGCTCGTACTTGGTGGAGACCACGTTCGCACCGGTGATGATCAGCGCCGCGCCGCCCTTGGCTCTCTCTTCAAAGTAGTCGATGCCCTCATTGCAGTAGGAACCGTCAGCTTCACCGGTGGTGCCCATCGGTGACATGAAAATGCGGTTCTTCAGTTTCATGGTGCCAAGCATCGTCTTGTCAAATAAGGTTTTAGTCATTATAATTCTCCTTTCGTCATTTGTGAATTTCATGACAAAGTATTCATACTTATTATTTACCATATCGGCAGGCGGTAATAAATATCCTGACACCAACTTGAAAACATTTTCGCTCCGGCAAGCGGACAGAAAAGCGCAGTCACAGGCTGCCGTTTTTTCTAATCCCGCGCCATGAGGAAGCCCGTACGGAACCGGGTCTTTTTCCCCGGTATGGGGTATAATGAGATAAAGACAGCCAATCAGGAAACAAGGAGGAAAAAGCATGAGCTATCTGCGCGCCATCAGGCTTAACGAGGCCCCGGAAGAATCATCATATCTGCATGATCTGCCGGCTGTTGTTCATCTCGGTCAGCTGGACAGTCTGACCTTTGAGCAGCCGGTCACTTTCCTGGTTGGGGAAAACGGAACCGGCAAGTCCACCATTCTGGAAGCCATCGCCATCGCCATGGGCTTTAACCCGGAAGGCGGCGGCCGGGAGCACACCTTTGCCACCCGGGACACCCACTCCCAGCTCAGCAGGCTGATAACCACTATCAAGAGCGGATACCCGTCGGACGGTTTCTTTCTCAGGGCCGAAAGCTTCTATAACATGGCCTCTTATCTGGAAGACAACAGCGAAATGAAGCGTTATGGCGGCAAGTCGCTGCACCAGCAGTCCCATGGCGAAGCCTTTCTTTCCCTGGTTTCCAACCGCTTTGAAGGGCCGGGTCTCTACCTTCTGGATGAACCGGAATCCGCGCTTTCACCGGTAAGGCAGATGAGCTTACTGGTGGAGATGGACCGGCTGGTTAAGACCGGAAGCCAGTTCATCATCGCCACCCACTCACCGATCCTGATGGCTTTTCCGAAAGCGCAGATCTATCAATTCTCCCAAGACGGCATTGAATGCGTCCGCTATCAGGATACCGAGCACTACACAGTCACCAGGCAGTTTCTGGAAGACCCGGAAAGAATGCTGCACTACCTGCTGGAAGATGATAATTAAAACAACTGCCCGCCGCGGTACTTATGAAGGAGGAAAACAACATGGCATTGAATGATTACATAACGGAAAAACCAGTCATTGAGACTAACCGTCTCATCATCAGAGAACTGACTTCTGAGGACATCCCGGCGCTTAAGCAGTGGCTGGCCGATAAGGCAGTCTACACCTACTGGGGCAAGGGCCCCAGCAAGGCAGAGAAAAACCCGGAACTGCTGTTTGCCAAAACGCAAAGACCGACCAAGAGTTTTCATCTGGGCATTGAGGAAAAGCACTCAGCCAAGGTCATCGGTGACCTTTACGTCTATCTCATCGAAAAGGACCGCATGGCCGCCGTGGCCATCCGGATCGCTCCCGCTTGCCAGTGCCAGGGCTATGGCAGTGAGGCGCTGGCCTCGATGACCCGCTTCTGTTTTGAAAATACCGAACTGCAGCGGCTCTGGGCTCAGGTCGACGCCCGCAACCTGTCCTCTCAGAAAATGCTGGAGAAGTGCGGATACACCAAGGAAGGCCTGGTCCGTCAGGGCCGGATGGTAAACAGCTGGTGTGATTACTATCTGTATGGAATGCTGAAGAGCGATGTTGAAGCGGTCATTAAACGGGTCAGGGAAATGGAAGACCTGTTTGATCAGCTCTCAATGATCGCGGAAAATGATGATGAAACCGCCATGCAGACTGAAGATGTCCGCAAGGCTGCCCGCAGGCTGGCCAGATACCTGGACAGCGGCTTATGGCTGAAGGACTATCAGCTGGATGAACTGGGCTTGCTGCCAAAAGATCTGAAGAGAGGCGTACTGTCGCAGGACGGTCTATATGACCTTCTTGATGAACCGGCGGTAAAAGCCCTGCTGAAAGACTGAACCGGAAAAAAGAAGAGGTAAGTGATCATGAAGAAACGCAAAAAATATCTGCTGATACCGCTGGTCGTGCTGTTGGCGCTTCTGGCCGGGTTCTTCATCTATGTTTCCGATTACTACCGCGCTGACGCATCGGCATCCGCAGCCTTTGTCTCCGATGAGCAGGTCACGGTTACCGCTTTGACGCACGTTACCTTCTTTGACGGACCCGGTGAAGGTGATGCTCTGATCTTCTATCCCGGCGGTAAGGTGGATGAAAATGCCTACGGTCCCCTGCTTCACCAGCTGGCTGGTCAGGGCGTTGATGTCTTTCTGGTTGCCATGCCCTGCCGGCTGGCCATTTTGGGAGTTGACCGGGCCGATGACATCATCTCATCCTACCGCTATGACCGCTGGTTCATCGGCGGCCACTCGCTGGGTGGGGCCGCGGCCGCGATGTATGCGGCTGATCACCCGGAGCTTTCCGGGACCATCCTTCTGGCCGCCTACCCGACCAGACAGCTGGATAAAGAGGATCTGCAGCTTGTCATCTACGGCTCGCAGGACGGTGTGCTCAACTTCGAAAAGCTCAGCGGCAGCCACCAGTATGCTTCCGACAATTACCTTGAATACCGGCTGGAGGGTGGAAACCATTGCCAGTTCGGCGATTACGGTTTCCAGAAAGGCGATGGGCAGCCCGAGATGACCCGTCAGCAGCAGCAACAGCTGACTGTGCAGTACATCATCGACGCTCTGAGACAATAATGACCTGATTAACCGGAATATTTCCGGTTTCTTTTTTCGCAATAGATGTTGACAAGCGCTTCATCAAATATTATTGTATTAGTGTATTAGTACACTAGAAAGGGTGAGGTTATGTCCAAACTATTTTCGGAAAACGCCCCGATCTACCTGCAGCTGATGGAGATCTTCAAGGTGTCCATCGTCGCCGGTGTCTTCAAGAAAGACGACCGCCTGCCGCCGGTACGGGAACTGGCCGTACAGTACGGAGTCAATCCCAATACCGTTCAGCGAGCCTACAGCGAACTGGAACGGGAAGGCATCGTGGAAAGCGAACGGACAGCCGGACGCTATATCCGCATTGACGATGAGGGAATCGCCCGGCTGAAGAAGGAGATCAGCGACAGCTACATTGCCAAGCTGTTTGAGCGCATGCGCAAGATCGGTCTTACTGACCAGCAGATCAAGGAACTGGTCAGCGACTGGAAGGAGGAAAACTAATGGAAACTATGGTTTGTGAGGGCCTGTCCAAGAACTATGGCAAGAAGACAGCCCTGGATAACATTAACTTAAGACTGGAAGAAGGAAGGATCATCGGTCTGGTCGGGCCTAACGGCTCCGGCAAGACGACCCTGATCAAGCTGGCCAGCCGCCTGCTGGTCCCCAGTGCCGGCTCAATCACCATCTGCGGTGAGCAGCCCTCAGAAGTCACCAAGGCGCTGGTATCCTATCTGCCGGACCGCAACTATCTGCCCGAATGGATGAATACCGAGCAGCTGATGACCATGTATGGCGATTTCTTCGCTGACTTCGACCGCGACAAGGCGCTGAAGATGCTGGATTCGCTGAACATCGATCTGACCATGCCGATGAAGAAGATGTCCAAGGGTACCAAGGACAAGGTCCAGCTGATCCTGACCATGGCCAGAAACGCCAAGCTGTATCTGCTTGATGAGCCCATTGCCGGTGTTGACCCGGCAACCAGAGACTACATTCTGGACACCATCATCAACAACTACAGCGAAGATGCCACGGTGCTGATCAGTACCCATCTGATCTCCGACGTGGAAAGCGTGCTGGATGAGGTCATCTTCCTGAAGCAGGGCGAGATCTTCCTGCACAGAAACTCTGATGAATTAAGAGCGGAAACCGGCATGAGCATAGATGAGTATTTCCGGGAGGTATTCAGATGTTAGGAAAGTTAGTTAAATACGATTTCAAGGCGACCGCCAGGATCATGCTGCCGGTATTCGTGGTCATGCTCTCGCTGTCCGCAATATTCGCCTTAATGATCAGATTACGCGTCGAAAACGGCTTCATCTTCAGCCTGCTGACAACGGCTCTGTTTACGACCATGGCCGGTTCCGGCATTGCGACAGTTGTCTGCATCGCCAACCGCTTCAATCAGGGACTGCTCAAGAATGAAGGCTATCTGTCCTTTGCCTTACCGGTAAAGACCAGCACCCACATCGGTGCCAAGCTGCTCAATGGTGTCATCTGGTCTATTCTGGAAACGGTAGCCGTAGGAACGAGCATCTTCGTCATCATTCTGATCACTTCGTCTTCCCAGGAAATTGTCGAGCTGTTCAGAGAACTGTTGGAACTGTTCAACCTGGTCGACATGGATGTCATCGTCGCTCTGCTGAAGGGCCTGTCCATCATGGCCTGCGAGCTGATCTCTTCCATCTGCATGATCTATGCCGGCTTCGCGGTTGCTCACCTCTTTGACAAGCACAAGAGTCTGGTCATCGCCGGCTTTGTGATCATCATCATGACCCTGAATTCATCCATCTCCACAACTCTGATCGATGCGAATTACGAAATCTTTGCCAGTCTGTGGTTCTGGTATGTTCAGGCTCTGGTACCGGCCTTCCTCTATCTGCTGATCACCTGGTTCATTCTCGACAGAAGGCTGAATCTGGAGTAAGGCCAATCATTATAACGGACGGGAAGTTCACGCAGAACTTCCCGTTTTTTTCGTTTCTATCTTATAATGACTGTAAAAGAACAGGAGAATGAACATGAAGACACTGTTTACAAACGCAACCATTTACGACGGCAGCGGCAGCGCTCCCTTTGTCGGTGATGTGCTAATCGAGGATGACCGCATCGCTGAAGTCGCTGAGAAAATCGATACCAAGGCTGATGAAGTCATCGACCTGACCGGAAAGCAACTGTGTCCGGGCATCATTGACGCCCACTCGCACAATGACTTCTTTTATGACCGCAAGGATGCCGAGAAGTTCTACCGGCCCTTCATTGAACAGGGCGTTACCACCCAGATTACCGGTAACTGCTCCTTCTCACCCTTCGGCATGAGCAAGGACACCCCCTATAGGGATAAGATCGGCGGCGGTCTGTTTGACTGCCTCAATCCCGGTTCCTTTGCTGACTTCAAGAAACGGGCTCAGGGTAATCTGTATGTCAATATCGCCCCGCTGATCGGCAACGGCTCCATCCGGGCCGGCATGACCGGTTATGACACCACTCCGTTCACCGCTGAACAGATTGAAGAATTGAAGGAACATGTCCGGGAAGCCATGGAAGGCGGTGCCTTCGGCGGCTCCTTCGGCTTCATGTATGAACCCAACCGTTACAGCAAGCCCGATGAGCTGATCGCCTTTGCCAAAGAGGTAGCTAAGTACGACGGCATCGTCACCATTCACCCCCGGGCCTGCTCCATCGTTTCCGCCGACTATCCGCTGTTGACCAGGAAGTCCCATCTGGAGATGGGGTTGGATGAGGCCATTGACTTGATGAAGCAGTCCGGCTGCCGGCTGGAGTACAGCCATCTGATCTTCACCGGCCAGCGCAGCTGGAAACTGCTGGATAAGATGCTTAACACCTTCCACAAGACCAAAGACGAAGGCTATCCGATCGCTTTTGACAACTACGTCTTCCACTATGGCGCTTCCGTCATCACCGTAGTCTTCCCGGAATGGTACGCTGCTTTATCCAAAGAAGAAGCCACCAAGCCGATCAACCGCTTCAAACTGTCCCTGACCATCCTGATGTACCGTAAGGTCTTGGGCATTGATTGGGATGACATGGTGGTAGCCTACATTTCCGATGAACATCCGGAATATGAAGGCAAGACCGTCGACCAGCTGGCTAAGGAAGCGGGCGTCAAGCCGATTGACATGTATCTGAAGCTGGTCGAACTGTCCAACCGCGCCGGCAGCATCTACCTGGGCAAGTACTATAACGATGAGATCGTCAAGAGATTAATGGAAGATGACCTGTCGGTCTTCATGACTGACGCCTGGGTTGAGGAAAAAGGCCTGCAGAACATCGCGGCCTTCCAGACTTTCCCGCAGTTCTTCTTACTGGCCAAGCGCTACAACATGCCCATTGAGCGGATCGTCCGCAAGATGACCGGTGCTACCGCTGACCGCTACCAGATTCCGGAAAGAGGCTACATCCGCCCCGGCTACAAGGCTGACATCACCGTCATCGACCTCGATCACATCAAGGTTGATGAAAAGGTACCGGACAGAAAACCGGAAGGCATTGAGTATGTCTACATCAATGGCCAGCCGGTTATGGTCAAAGGTCAGTACCAGAGCAGTAAAGCCGGCGAAGTGCTTCTTAAGCCCAGAACTGACGAAAACAGGTAATCAAATAAAACAAAGCAGCCGTGTTACTGAAGCATGGCTGTTTTCTTCCGGACGTTCAGTAATAGCCTGAATCTGTTAGAATGAATTCAGGAGAAATGAACATGATGGAGAAGATAAGAAACTCATTGAAACGGATCAACTTCCGCCTCTATGCCGCCCTGCTGGTGCTGGGGTTATGCCCGGCCATCTATTCAACCGTAAGGGTCTTCTTTCTCGGTCAGCTGCCCGGAGACTGGGCTTACTCGATAGCCGGACAGCTCTCCTGGGTCAGCCTGCTCTATGAAATCCTGAATGAAGCCATCATTCTGCCGCTTTATCATTTCCTTGGCGAAGTCAGAAAAGACAGACAGGAGTTCACCAACCGGCTGCGCACCGGATTAATGCTTTGCGCGGGTGTCTTTTCGGTTCTATCCGCCTTCATTATCGCTTTTACCCATCCTCTTCTCAGACTGATGGCCGCTGATCCGGCCATCATTGAAGCTTCAGCCTCCTATATCCGCATTGAAAGCATCGCCAGCATCTTTGCGGTCGTAACCGAATTTGCTCTGGTTGCCCTGGTCAGCGTCAACAGAAGCCGCTACCTTTACGCCTTTACCTTTGCCCGGCTGCTGCTTTCATTAGCGTGCGACAGCTTTCTGGTCTCTTCACTGCCGTTTTCCGCCAATCTGGGGGTCAACGGCATCGGCTGGTCCAACATCATTGTCAATGCCGTGCTGCTTTTGGTCTGCCTTCGTCTGCTGTCCAAAGAGGGTTTCAATGTCCTTAACTCCGGGAAGCCGGATATCAGTTGGACCGAAGAACTGGCAAGAGTTGGCGGCATTTCCGGATTGGAGTCGCTGGTACGCAATCTCGCCTATATGGTCATGATCTCCCGGATGGTCAATGTCGTGGGAGAACAGGGAACCTATTGGGTAGCCAACAATTTCATCTGGGGCTGGCTGCTTCTGCCGATCATCCAGCTGGGTGAGCTCATCAAGCAGGAAGTTGCCGATGACTGGAAAGCTGCCCGGGAAAACGCACCGGGCTACTTCTTCATCACCATCATCATCTGCGCCTTGTGGTATCTGAGCATGCCTTTATGGAAGCCGTTCATGGTTAACATCCTCGGTTATGATGATGTTGACACCCTTTACCGGCTGGTACGCCTGCTTACCGGTTTCTATGTGCTCTATGCCCTGCAGAATGTCATCGACTCAACCTTTTATGGTCTGGGAAGAACTGATCTAATGCTCTTCGAATCGATAGTGACCAACTTCATCTATTATGGAGCGGCCTTTCTACTCTATCTTAACGGTGTCTGGGAGCCAAGTCTGAGGGGCATCGCCCTGCTGTTTGGCTATGGGAATGCCTTTGACAGCGCTGTTTCCCTGGCCGCATGGTACTACCTGCTGAAAAAGACAGATGATCACCGCTCATAGTCAAGAGTTTTCCGGGAAACTAACTTTTTTGCCATAAGAAAAGAACTCCACAGGGCAATTTATTGTCACAAGGAGTTCTTTTATCAGTCTGCTGATCAGCCGTAAATGGCATCGCGCAGTGGCCTGTCCCAGTAAATGGCGGTCCCTTCACCCAGTTGGGGCAGCAGTTCGTCGAGCTGCTTTTGCATGGTGGCCAGGATCTCCGCTTCCTTCTTTTTTGACCTTCTCTTTAATCCGGTCACTACGGCCTTGCCTACCATGGCGTCACCGCCATCCAGGAAGTCTTCTTCATCCTCAAAGCGGAAAAAGGAGGCGGTTATCCAGTATTCACTGACTCCATTAATATCCTTGTAAAGGGTGAGCTTTACATTGGCCGCTCTTCTCTGCACGCCGTTATAAACGGCGTTGGCATTAAAATACTGCCGATATGCATCCAGGGCATCTACCCAGTCTCTCTGCTGATTATCCATATTTGTTCCTCCGATTATCCTTATGATAGCACATTTTCTCTGTTGAAGTGTAAGTCAGGCATGCGGCAGTGCAAGTCAGGCAGAAACGCTGGAAATTCGCTGATGACTTTGTATAGAATGAAGATGCGAGGTGAGAAAGATGAAAGTCCGTCTGGATGTCAGCGAAAACTGTTACGAAGAAATCCGCCAGAAACTTCAGCAGGCCGGCTTTGAAGTCACGGAGAATGACGACGAACAGTTCATACTGCACGAAAAGGACCTGTATGCTTCCCATCTGGCGCTGAAGAACGAAAAGGGAGAACGCCTGCATCTGCCGATTGAGGATGTGATCTTCATGGAATCCTATGGCCATACCATTGAAGTAGTCACTCTGAAAGGCCGCTATCAGTCTTCCGAATCGCTGCGCCGGATGAGCGAGATACTTGATCCTGCCATCTTTCTGCGCATCTCCAACTCCACCATCATCAACCGCCGGCAGCTGAAGGAGATCATTCCCGGATTCTCCATGAAATTCAGACTCAGGATGGCGGACGGCTCTCAGGTAGAAGTGACCCGCTCCTACTACAATGCCTTCCGGGAATTCTTCAAGATATAGGAGGAAAGAAACATGCGAACTGTTTTTTCAGCAATATTACCCATCATCCTGATCGTTACCGGGGTGATCATCTACTTCTTTTACTACAAGAGGAGCATCAATGCCAAGCTTCAGGGCGAAAGCGGATCGTCTGATCACCGCATCGTCAGCCCCTGGGCACTGGCCATCGTTCTCTTAGCTGGCTTCACCATCATCAATACGACCCGCAACCGGGCCGACCTGGAAGCCATGCGTCAGCAGCTCACCAGTCTCAACTACAACATCAGCCAGATGCAGCAGCAGCTCAGTGAACTGGGCGAAGCGGACCGTTACCGTTACGATCTGAACATCAATGTTGATAAGATCTACCTTCAGGAAGACAGCTATTATGCGGACATCATCATTGATGTTTATCCAGAGATCTCACGCTCCGATGACCGGATCACCCTTTATCTGGACGATCAGGTGGTTGAAATGAAAAGAGAAACTAATCGCTTTACTGCCATCATTACCAAGCCGACGCTGCACGACTACGCCGAATGCTCGCTGCTGATCGAATCGGATGGCCGGCAATACCATGAACCCCTCTACCTGGAGAGGGAGAAACTCTACAGTGATCTGTTCCCCTTCGCAAACTGCAGCGGCAGCTGCCAGTTCAGCAAACACAAGATGTCGCTTGACCTGCATCTCTGGTTTGCGGAAGGAACCGGAGCCGGTAACATGCAAGGCGCGGCGATCGTCATCAGAGACGGCGAACAGATCATTGATGAGATCATGATCAGAAACACCCAGGAAGACTACGATCTCCGGAAGACCTATACTATCTCCGACGAAAAAAACGTTTCGGTCACCTTCCTTACCAGCGATAAGGACAACAACCTCTGCTTCGTTTATTACCTGACCAACAGGGACATTCGGCCTCATCATGCCGTTGACAGCAAAGGTCGGCTGATTGTTGACTTCTAAACATCAGCCCATAAGGAAATCAGGCAGCGCTCAGGCGCTGTCTTTTCTCTGGTGCCCAGTCAGGCAATTTGCCATATCCGCTTTTCGTGGGTACAATGAAGAAAAGCTGAAGCATCAGTTTGGAAAGAAGGAATCAGAATGAAGGGTATCACGGAAAGACAGCTGGAAAGCTTCCGCCGGCAAACCGAAAGCGATGAGAATGTCAGAACGCTTCAGGCAGCCATGGCCAGAAGTGAATACGGCGATCTGGCTTATCTGCCTCAGCAGGCCGCAAAGCTCAACGGCGGCTTTGAAATCGAGATCAAGACTAACGGCATCACCGCCCAGCAGAAGAGCGGCCGCTGCTGGCTGTTCTCCCTGCTCAACGACCTGCGGGAAAAGGCGGCCCGGAAAATGAATGTGGAAAAACTGGAGCTTTCCGGCAACTATCTGGCCTTCTATGACAAACTGGAAAAGTGCAACAACTTTCTGGAAATGGTCATTGCCAACATCGATAAGCCGCTGGATGACCGGATGATGGAATACATTCTGGACGGCATCGGCGACGGCGGTTATTTCTCGATGGCCCGCGATCTGATCAAGAAGTACGGCGTGGTGCCGGCCGAGGTAATGCCGGACAACTACCAGTCCTCCCATACCGAAAAGTTCCGCCGGCTGCAGAACTCACTGCTGCGTAAGGATGCCGCGCTTTTACGAAAGGCCCATGCCAATGGTCAAAACCTGCCGGAACTCAAGGAAAAGCTGCTGGCAGAAATCTACAAGGCTCAGTGCATCGCCTTTGGAACCCCGGTCGAGTCCTTCGACTTTGCCTGGCGTGACCGCGATAACGAATACCACTGCGACTACGACATTACCCCAAAGCAGTTCTATGACAAATACATCGGAGAGGATCTCGATGAATACATCACCATTACCAACCACCCCACCGAAAAGACCAGACTTAACGCTCTCTATAAATTCCACTACATGGGCTGCATGGCTGAAAGCGACTGTGTGTGTCTGAACCTGAGCATGGATGAACTGCAACAGCTGATCATCGCCCAGCTGAAGGACGGCCAGCCGGTCTGGTTCGGCTGTGATTCCGGCGCCTTCGGCGACCGTAAGGAAGGCATCTGGGACCCCGACAGTTTTGCCTATCAGGGCTTGATGGGCGGCTGTGACTTCACCATGGAAAAGGGCGAAAGGCTGATGTATCGCGACAGCTACGCCAGCCATGCCATGATCCTGACCGGCGTCAGTTTTGACGCTGACGGCAACCCCGAGCGCTGGAAGATTGAAAACAGCTGGGGCAAGGAGGCGGGAAAGGATGGCTATTTCGTCTGCTCGCAGAAATATTTCCGCGAATATGTCTACGAAGCCATCATCAACCGCCGGCATCTCAGCCCGGCCCAGCTGGCCCTGCTTGATCAGCAGCCTGTTGAGATCAACCCCTGGGAGAGTGATGACTGATGAGCATCGACATTAACCGCTTCTTTCAGCCGGTCAGTGAAAGACTGATGCGCTATGCCCGCATCAACACCCAATCCCAGAACTTCACCGGCCGCTGGCCGACTACTGAACGGCAGCGCGATCTGGCCAAAGTCCTTTATGAGGAACTGCAGCAGCTTGGGGTCGATGAAACTCACTACGATGAGCAGCATTGCGTCGTCTACGGCCGGCTGCGTTCCAACCTCGTTCACCCCTGCCGTCCGCTGGGTTTGATCGCCCATCTGGACACCGCGCCGGACGCCAGTGGGGAAAACTGCCGGCCCTGGCTGTTAAGAAACTATGACGGTGGCGACATCACCCTCAATGCAGAACTGGGCATCGTGATGAAGGCAGCCGATTATCCCAACCTGAAAAATTATCTGGGTCAGGATCTGATCCTGACTGACGGCACGACCCTTTTAGGCGGAGACGACAAGGCCTCAATCGCCGCCATCATGACCCTTCTGGAATACTACCGGGACAACCCGGATCAGCCCCATGGCGACATCTGCGTGGCCTTCACCCCTGACGAGGAAGTCGGCGGTCTGGCTCAGGATCTGGATTTTACCCGCTTTGGCTCTGACACCGCCTACACGCTGGATGGCGACCATCTGGGCCACTACATGGACCAGACCTTCAACGCCTCAATGGCAATCATCGACATCAAAGGCGTCAGCGTTCATACCGGCACCGCCAAGGGCATCATGGTCAATGCCGTGGACATCGCCTCCCAGTTTCTGAGCATGCTGCCGGAAAGGGAAAGACCGCAGTATACCTCCGGCACCGAAGGTTTCTATCACATCGTCAGCTGCCAGGCCAGCTGCGAGCAGGCCCGCATCGTGCTGATCATCCGCGACTTTGATAAGGACAACTTTCTTAAGCGCGAAGCATATGTCCGCAGCTGCGCCGAAAAGCTGGCTCAGCAATATGGTCAGCAGTTCATCAGCTGTCAGATAACCGAGCAGTATGCCAACCTGAAGGAGGTCATCGATACCGTACCCTTCATGATCGAACATCTCAAGAAAGCCATCAGCGACTGCGGCATCACTCCGGTATGCGAGCCCTTCCGGGGCGGTACCGACGGTTCCTCGCTGAGCTACCGCGGCCTGCCCTGCCCCAACCTGTCCGCCGGCTATGAAAATGCCCATGGGCGCTTTGAGTACGTTCCGGTCCAGTCGATGATGAAAAATGTCGAGATCCTGATCCGGCTGGCTGAAATCTACAGTCAGGACAGCGGCATCTGAACTGACACAATCTGACGATCTGTTCAGATAATCCCATCCTTGCCAAAGGGATTTGCGAAAAAGCGATCACCTTTGTTGACAGCCGTTTCTCATCGGATTATGATGAAAACAACAGGAAGAAAAAGAACATGAAGAACATTATTACTCATTTCGCCTCATCAATGACCTGTTGCTGTTCTGACCGGTAGAGCCAGACAGTTTTTTGCCGTATTCCTACAAACCTGTCTGACTGCCCGGTCATTTAACCTAACGGCAAACCGACAGGTTTTCTTATAGAACAAAGGAGGTGAAAACCCTGTGAGAAACAACCTTCCTCATGGTACGTGTACAGCCAACTTTCCATCATTTCAGTTCAAAAAGCCAAATTAATCAGCAAGACATATTATAATTAAATAGAAAGAGGAAAAAGAAAATGTCAAGAATCTATAAATCCGCAAAAGAACTCATCGGCCACACTCCCCTGATGGAAGCCGGAAACTTTGAAAAGCACTACGAACTGCCCGCCCACATCCTGGTCAAGCTGGAATACAAGAACCCGGCCGGATCGGTCAAGGACCGCATCGGCCTGGCCATGATTGAAGACGCCGAGGAAAAGGGTCTGATCAACAAGGATACCGTACTGATCGAACCGACCAGCGGCAATACCGGCATCGGCCTGGCCTCCGTGGCAGCCGCCAAGGGCTACCGGCTGATCCTGACGATGCCGGAGACCATGAGCGTGGAAAGAAGAAAGCTGATCAAGGCCTATGGCGCTGAGATCGTGCTTTCCGAAGGCGCCAAGGGCATGAAGGGTGCCATTGAAAAAGCCAATGAACTCACCCAGCAATACCCCAACAGCTTCATTCCCGGCCAGTTTGATAACCCGGCCAACCCACTGATCCACTACCGCACTACCGGTCCGGAGATCTATGAGGACACCGATGGTCTGGTCGACATCTTTGTCGCCGGCGTCGGCACCGGCGGCACCTTGAGCGGCACCGGTAAATATCTGAAGGAAAAGAAACCTGAAGTAAAGGTCGTCGCCGTTGAACCCGAGACCTCTCCGGTCTTAAGCAAGGGCGTCAGCGGTGCCCACAAGATCCAGGGCATTGGCGCCGGTTTCATTCCCAAGACGCTTGATACTGAGATCTATGACGAGGTCATCCCCGTCAGCAACGAACGCGCCTTTGAGATCGGCGGCAACTTCGGCAAACTGGAAGGCATCCTGATCGGCATTTCCGGCGGCGCCGCCCTGGCCGCGGCCATTGAACTGGCCAAGAGAGAGGAGAACCGCGGCAAGAACATCGTGGTGATCCTGCCTGATGGAGGGGACAGGTATCTGTCTACAACGCTTTATGGAGAATAACAGAAAAATACGTCTTATCACCTTTACGGCCATGTTCGCCGTGCTGTGCTATGTCACCTTTGCCTACGCCAAGATTGACATTCCCACCGCCGGCGGCAAGAGCACGGCCATTCATCTCGCCAATGCCGTCGTCGTGCTGGCCGGCTGGTTTCTGGGCCCCGTTTACGGCGGGCTGGCCGGAGGCATCGGCCTTTCTCTGGCTGACCTGATGGACCCACGCTACATTACTTCCGCCCCCAAGACCTTCTTAATGAAGTTTCTGATCGGCTTCATCGCCGGCTGGCTGGCCCATAAGCTTAAGCTGGCGGAAAAGACGGACAACAAGGCCGTCATCGGTACCGCCGCGCTTTGTGCCCTGGCCGCATTGGGTTTCAACGTCATCTTTGACCCCATCATCGGCTATCTCTACAAGCGTTTCCTGCTCGGCCTTTCCCCGGAGCTGACCGCCATCCTGCAGAGCTGGGCGGCTTTCTCTACCGCCATCAACGCGGCCATGTGCCTGGTGGTATCGGTACTGCTCTATCTGGCTCTGCACAAGAGCTTTGTCAGGATCTTTCCCCGGTAATGATCGCTTCTGAACCATCAGAACGGAAAGGATAAAACATGACCAAGTATCTTCTGCTCATCTGCGGCGCCCTGCTTCAGGGCTGCTTCATCTTCGTCGAACATAAGGAAAAATACGTCCCGGCTGTCCTGCTGAAGGGTCTGGCTTCCCTGATGTTTGTCATCACCGGCTTTCTGGCCTGGAAACAGAGTCAGAGTGAGTTTGCCCGGCTGATCTTCATCGGTCTGATTCTGGGCATGGTTGGCGACATTCTGCTGAATCTGCGCTTTGTCTTTCCAAAAGCGGGGCAGAAGATCTTCCTGGCTGGCATCGTAGCCTTTCTGGCCGGTCACATCCTCTACCTGGCGGCTCTGATACCCCAGGGGAAGCATCTGATGATCTGCGTCATCATCGGTGCTCTGATCGCCGCGGCCTTGCTGGCCTACATCTTCAAGACCATGGAAGTCAAGCCGGCCTTCAAAATCTTCGGTGTCGTCTATCTGGGCGCGGTCATCATCATGACTTCCGTAGCCATCGGCAATGCCCTGGCCATGCCGGACAAGTCCCATGTCATGTATGCCGTTGGGGCGGTGGCCTTTGCGCTAAGTGACATCGTGCTGATCTTCAACACCTTCGGTTCTTCAACCCGGTTCAGCCTGCGCATCACCAACCTGTCCCTCTATTATCTGGGTCAGGCCCTGATCGCCCTTAGCCTGTCTGCTTAGACCAGGATTACCAAACGAAAGCGCTGCGTCAGTTCATCCGACACAGCGCTATTTTTTTGGGTAAATTAATCTCTAAAGCTTCAGAACGCTTTCAATCTTTTCTCCGCACTGCTCGATGGCTTCCTTGCCGCCGACAACGCAGACCCGGACATTCTGCGGATCAAAGGCGAACAGCGGCAGCAGATCCTTTAATTCTTCCGTGGACATGGTCAGGATCTGACGGCGGTTTTCCTTACGCTGCTGATAAGTAATGCCGCTGAAGTACATGCCGTCACCGGTATTCATCAGCGTCCGATTGGACAGCAGCGGTTCGCTGTCACCGATGGTGCCAATGATGTAATTATGCAGATCCTCTTCATTCTGACAGAGCTGAGCGAGATACTCATGAGTACTGTCATAGACCTTCAGGGAATTGGCCGGGTTGGGATCGCGGTAGGAATAGTAGACGAAGTTGTTGCCTCTGGGCGCAAAGCCGCAGCCATAGGCGCCGCCCATGGCCCGGATATTGGTCCAGAGATAGTCCATGGACAGGAGCTTTCTGACCAACATCATTTTGCCATTGACCTTGCTGAAATCCTGACCGGCTTTGACAGCCTGACAGGCGTAGGAGATCTGAGCGGCGATCTCAATGGCTTCAGCCTTGTCCGTTAATAACGGCCGCTGAGCCTTTGTCAGCACCTGATGGCCATCCGGAACATCCTTGAGGATCAGGGAAAGCAGCTGATGATCGCCTTCGCTCATTAAGGAGACGGTCAGACGCTCCCGGGTGAACAGGCGGCGGTAAAGCTTTTCTAGTTCACTGACATACTCTTCCTTAAGGTCCTCAGACACTTCCTTGACATGGCGGTAGAACTGATAACCGGCAAGGTATTCCCGGCAGGTCGAGCGTTCATCACAGCTGGACAGCGCTCTCATGATGCCCAGGGCATGACCGGCTCCGGTGAAGGCCATTTCCAGTTCATTCTTACCCTGACGGATCAGATCAAGCATCTCCTGACGGTTAGTGAAAAGCGTACGGTAGAGGATCTCATTTACCAGCTGCCAGGCATTTGCCGCGTTTTCCTTCAGGCAGCTGAAGCTGACGCACATCTTAGTCTGATAGTCTTCGGTAAGGTAATCGTCAAAGACGTTGACGGAGAAACTGAGCGAACCCATGTAATTCTTGATCAGCCGGTTCAGCTCGTTAGTATCATGATCCTGACTGGCCAGATGGGACAGCAGTGCCGTCAGCATGTTGGCCTGCTGCAGTTCTTCCAGGCTGAGATCCTTCAGATCAAAGTAGAGGGTGCAGTACTGGATTCCTTCCGTGGAATTGTCGTATTCGATGACTTTAACACCTTCAGCATCATAAGTCCGATATTCAATCTTCAGCGGCTCTTCCGAGATGTCGCTGAGTTCAAGAGAGGGCAGGGTGGCCTTTTCCTCAGGTGTGTCAGTGCTCGTCTGCCACTGTTCAAACTGCCGGTTCCACTCGACCAGTTCGCTGACCTGGGCCGGGCTGAGAGAAGCCTTATAGGCCTTCATCTTTTCGGCCATGGCCTGCTGAGCGCGGCTTTCCAGACCGATGACCGGAACAGCCATGACGGCACTGCAGTGCTCTGAATTGAGAAGGTAGTCCCTGATCAGATCTTCATAATAGGAAGTCTGAAGCTTTTCCTTCAAGGAACGGTAAACAGCTTCCACGGTGATGCCGTCAAGCGGATCGCCGCCGTACATCCAGTTGGCCGCCGCCTGCATGGCATAGACCAGACCCTTAGGCGCGGAACCGAAGTCCCTCTCCCGGGCCTTGAACTCCATGTTGTTGAGGATGGCGGTCATTTCCTGGCGGTTCAAGCCTTCCCTGACGACCTTTTCCAGCGTTTCTCTGATCAGAGCGGTTAACTTCTCCTCATTTTCCGGATTGGTATTGTTGACCATGATTTCCACATAAGGCTGATAGGTCTCGTTGTCAATGGACATGGAAATGTCCTGAGCCAGACCGGACTGCAGAACCGCCTGCTTGAGCACGGACTGGTTTTCATCTGCGAGCACCGAGGCGATCAGGGCAAAGGCGGCGTTCTTTTCATAGTCATCAAAGTCGCCGACCACATAACCGTAGTCGATGATCGTCTTGTCCTTAAGGGTCGTAGCGTCAAATTCGACCTTCTTCAACGGCTTTCTGACCGGAGGCTGCTTTACCAGGAAGGTATCGCGCGGGGTATACTGCCGCTGAGAAAGATATTCATCATCGATGATGCCCAGAATTTCTTCCAGATCCAGATCGCCATCCAGGATGATGGTCGCGTTGGTGGCATTGTAGAACCTGTGATAATTCTCAACGAATTTCTCATAAGTCAGTTCGGGGATCTTCTTGGGATCACCGCCGGAAGAGAAGCCATAACTGCAGTCGGCAAACAGCTGACCCATCAGTTCCTGGCTGGCCAGCCGTTCCGGTGAAGAGTAAGCGCCCTTCATCTCGTTATAGACAACACCCTTGATCAGGGGATCATCCTGTTCATTTTTCAATTCATAATGCCAGCCTTCCTGACGGAAGATGTTCTCCCGGCTGATGCATAAGGGGGCAAAGACCGCGTCCAGATAGACTCTCATCAGGTTGATGAAGTCCTTGTTGTAGCGGCTGCTGACCGGATACATGGTCTTGTCCGGCCAGGTCATGGCGTTCAAAAAGGTGTTCAGTGAACCCTTGAGCAGATCGACAAAGGGCTCCTTGACCGGATACTTCTGCGATCCGTTGAGCACGGAGTGTTCCAGGATGTGGAAGACGCCGGTATCATCGGAAGGAATGGTCTGAAAGCCGATCGCAAAGGTCTTGTTCTCATCAGCTCTCTTGAGCCAGAGGACTTTGGCCTTGGTCTTAAGGTGGGTGAGCTGCCAGGCTTCGGCCTTGATCTCCTCAACCGGGCGGATGGAGTCGATGATGAAATTGTGAATGGTTTGTCCTTTTTCCATAAAATGAATTATCCTTTCTAGAAGAATATGAAGCCTAAATAGACATACAGCATGTAATACAGAAAACTGCTGATGCCAAACTTATTGATGAAGCTGCTGATTTCCGGTACTCTGATCAGGTGCAGCTGAAAGCAGACCAGAAAGACCATGGCGGCGATGATGGCGGTCTTCTTGACCCAGGTGCTGCTGTTCTTGGAATGCGTGGACATGCTGACGCCCAGGGCAAACAGAGCGGCGGCGGAAACAATGCCGACCACCTGAACATGGTAGGCAGCCGGAGTGTAGATGCCGGCCAGATGGTAGGCCAGATAGCCGACCAGCAAGGTCAGTAACGGAATGCCGTATCTCTTCATTATCCTGTTCTCCTATACGACCCGGCTGTAGCGGTAAGCCAGGTAAATGGCGGCGGCGCGGTAGCCGATCTCCCACAGGGAATCCAGACCAAACTGGGTAAGGTAGGCCATGGCATTGTCCAGACCGATGGTCAGTAGATCAACGATGACGATCACTGCCAAAGTCAGACCGGCAGCCAGCAAAGAAAACTGGATCTGCACGCCCCGGCCGAAATACTGGATGGCCATGCCGATGCCGAAACCGACGGCAACATAGAGCAGGGACATGTACAGTCCGAAAACATTGAAAAGGATGTACAGAATGATTATGGCTGCCGCCGCGCAGGCTCCGCCTGTCAGCAGAGCCTTGGTGAAACGCTGTTTGCGCGTTAATGCTCTGGTATTGAAAACTTTCATGAGTGGAAACCTCCCGCTGACTATTATACCATCATTCCCCCAGACAGACACTCCATGCGCGAACATGAAGGCATCATTTTTTGACGATTTTTTCATCAACAGTGCGGAAAATCTGTTGACGATATGCTTATTATTATGGTATATTTGTAAAGCACGTGGGGATTGCACGGAGGTTTAGCTCAGTTGGGAGAGCATCTGCCTTACAAGCAGAGGGTCAGCGGTTCGAGCCCGTTAACCTCCACCATCTGCCGGAATAGCTCATCTGGTAGAGCAACTGACTTGTAATCAGTAGGTGGCGGGTTCAAGTCCTGCTTCCGGCACCATCAAGTGTATTCGATCCGTCTGGGAGGGTAGCGAAGTGGCTAAACGCGGCAGACTGTAAATCTGTTCCCTATGGGTTCGGCAGTTCGAATCTGCCCCCTCCCACCATCTCTTTGGGATGTAGCCAAGTGGTTAAGGCACCAGACTTTGACTCTGGCACTCGGTGGTTCGAATCCACCCATTCCAGCCATGACCGGTTAGCTCAGTCGGTAGAGCATCTGACTTTTAATCAGGGGGTCATGGGTTCGAATCCCATATCGGTCACCACCTTGCGAGTGTAGTTCAATGGTAGAACTTCAGCCTTCCAAGCTGACTACGCGAGTTCGATTCTCGTCACTCGCTCCAGAAGAAAAAGCAGCTTATGAGGCTTTACATATAGATGGCAATCCAATGGATTGTTTTTTTTGTGCTTTCCATATGAAAAGGGCTCTTTTCACTGAGAGCCCCTTGTTCTTTACCCGTTGAATTGTCACTCTATTGTCGCTTCTCAGCTGCCAGCTGCCGGTAGCGTCTGATGACAGCCATGATAAACAGCACCAATATCGCCAGCGCAACTACAAGAGCAAAAATGTTCTGCTCTTCCAACAACAGCTTAATGGCCACATAAAGCAGGATTCCATAGACTAACAGCACGACGCTGAGCACCACTAACCGGATGGCCAGCGGTATCTTTTTGGCCCCGGCGGCTTCTACCGCTCCGGTCAGCAGAAATTCAAAGATGAAATCGATCAGTAAATCCAATAACGCTTCCATTTGCCCACCCCTATATACACTTTTAATGATTTAATTATAACTCTATCAGAGGCCTTCTTCCTCCACAAAGCGGTAAAAATCCTTTTCCTTCTGCTGATCACTCTCGCTGATTTTGCCTACCGGCATGCAGTAGAAGACGAACTCTTCCTCACCATCCAGGCCGAACTGCTCATCACACATCTCTCCGTCAACAGCGCCGACCGCGCAGCCGCCTAATCCGATGGAGGTAGCGGCCAGATAGACATTTTCCGTTACATGCCCGGCATCAGCCATGCACATCCGGTGAGCGTAAATGCCATAACGCCACTCCGCCCGGTAACAGACGAAGCTGTAATAGAAGACAACGTTGGCTTTGGCCGCCCAGATCTGGCCTTCCAGGGATTCACTGATGAAAGGCTTAAGGTCTTCCTGCTCCTTCAGGCATTCGAGGTGATGCTTCATGGGCAGATAATGGTAAAAACCGTTGGCCAGCCCTTCAACATTCTGAATGGCCAGGTAGACTTCAAAGGGATGACGGGCACCGCCTCCCGGTACCGTCCTGATGGTGGCATAGGACTTTCCTCTGATTTCCTTGACCCCCTGAGAGCACCATAACAGATAGGACAGCTCCAGCAGCGTCATCTTCTCTTGAGTATAGACCCGGTGGGAACGCCGGGAGTTGATGACATGCAGGAAGTCATTGTCGATGGTCAGTCGGTCAAAGTCCAGCGGCAGGGCAATTGAGCTGTCCCGCATCGGTTCCTTGACCAGCGGCGGCTGGGGCCGCTTAAGTTCCTGGTCAGTCTGATATCCTTCAAACTCCCGCTGGTCGGTATGCATTATCCTTCTTCCTTCCCTGATCAGTTCGCTGATCTGCTGCTCACTCAGTTTCATGAAAGCACCTTCTTTCTGTTGGATTTATTCCATTATATTCCTGTTGACCTGCCGATAGCCATCGAAAGACTCCCGGCATAGGGCCGGTGATAAACTTGACGATACAGCTATGCGGTTTTACTGATATAATATAAATATCAATACCACGAAAGGAATAAATAATATGGGTTTATTTGACAACTTGTTTCGAAAGAAAGAAGAAAAAGTCTATGAAGACAGCGCCGTCGTCGCTCCGGTAACCGGCAGCGTCGTCAAGACTGCCGACATCCCCGACCCGGTCTTCGCTCAGGAAATGCTGGGAAAGACCTACGCCATCAACCCCTTTGGCAACAAGGTCGTCGCCCCGGCTAACGGCACTCTGGAAGTAATGTTCCCCACCGGCCACGCTTTCGCGGTCCGGATGGCCGACGGAAGCGGCATTCTGGTCCACATCGGCATTGACACTGTCAACCTGAAAGGCAAGGGCTTCAAGGCGCTCGCCAAGCAGGGTGAGACCGTCAAGGCCGGACAGCCAATCGTCAAGATCGATCCTGAACTGATCAAGGAGCTGGGCTACAACCCCATCACCATGCTGATCGTCACCGAGAACCCCACTGAAAGGGAATTCGTCTTCTCTGATGCCACCAGCGTTCAGGAAGGCGACATCATCGCCTGATCACCGAAAGCCGGATATCCGGCTTTTTCTCTGGTTTAAAGTGATTCTTCGGATTCACACCGGACTTCCCATTTCCCTGGCGAACCAGTTAAAAAAACCGGATATCCGGTTCATTCTTGTCTTAAGTAATTATTGTCCAGCGCGATGATGACGCCTTGCAGCATGTCGTTGCCGCTGCTGCTGCCGACTTCCTTCAGCAAAGAGATGTTTTGACGCAGTCTGACTTCATCTTCCTCCAGTAAGCCCAGAAGCCTCTGGGAAAAGTTGCCGCGCAGCGCATTTATCAGATACTTGAGACTGACATCCGTTGTCAGTCCTTTCATTTCAGCTCCGTCAAATGATTCATAACTCACACCCAGACTCTGCAGCACCATCAGGATACCGACAATGGCATCATCAGCTGCCGGGGTCAGGCCGTCGCCATACCCGATAACCGGCAACACCTCGCGGAAGTCGTGGTTTTTTGCCAGATTCCTAAGCTTTTCCTCAACAAGACGGCGCCGGCTTTCATTCAGATGCGCCAGTCCGCTTATCTCGCCACGGTACGATCCTATGATCCGGCATCCGCTTTCTCTGAAGCCGGCTGTCAGTCGGCAGTTCTGATTTCTCGTCTTCCCATAATCAATGATAAGATCTCCCATCTGCAGTCTGTTGTCGCTGAAGATTATCTCTTCATCACACCGACAAAGAGCCAGCCGGGAAAAAGCCGCAGTGCTGATGATCAGAGAATCAGGAACAGACGGCGTTCCCTGAGGCAGAATGGTAAACAGGCTGTCATAATCATCCAGAAGGATATTAACAGCCTGCCTGAATTGCGAATGTATGCGGCCGCTATAGCCGTTCCTTTTCAGGAAATGCTCAGTCAGCGTCTTTACACAAGCCTGACAGATCATTTCCGCTTACCGTTCAGATATTCTACGGTCTCCCGGGCCAGAACCAGTTCTTCGTTGGTTTCCACAGCGTAGACCTTTACCCGGCTGTCGGGGGCGGAAATCAGAATGTCCTGCTGAGAAGTACACCGGTTAGCTTCTTCATCGAGAATGACGCCGAAGCATTTCAGCCGCTCACAGACCATTTCCCTGATTATCCCGCTCTTTCGGCCAATGCCGCCGGTAAAGACGATGCCGTCCAGCCCCTGCAGGTAAGCCGTGAACATGCCGATGTAGCCGACGATGCCGTCAACAAAACTGCGGACCGCCAGATCAGCGCGATGATCACCTTGCTGGGCAGCAGTCAGGACCTCACGCATGTCATTACTGAGACCGCTGACCCCCAGCAGGCCGCCGTTCGAGCCAAGTTGCCGGAAAGCTTCTTCATAGCTTCCCAGCTTTTCCGCCAGCGTCGGAAGACAGAAGCAGTCAAAGTCGCCAACCCGGTTATTCTGGAAGAGACCGGACTGCGGCGTGGCGCCCATGGAGCTGGCAACGCTGCGGCCATCATCAATGGCGCAAAGGGAACAGGAACCGCCCAGGTGAATGGAAATCAGTTTCCGGACTGTTGGATCCAGCTGCTTCATCCGGCCGGCAATGTATTCGTGGGAAGACCCGTGAAAGCCGTATTTCCTGATGCCGTATTTTTCATACCATTCATAATTCACCCCGTAAACGGTTCTCTCTTCCGGTATGGTCTGATGAAAAGCCGTCTCAAAATGGGCAAGCTGAAGCAGGGATGGGTAGCGGCTGCGGATGGCTTCCATCAGCTGGATGTAAATGGGATTATGAGTCGGAGCGAAGGGAACCATTTCCTTCATGACCGCGAGCAGTTCATTATCCACCACCCTGGTGCCGCTGATCCGGCCGCCGTGAACCGCCTTGTAACAGATCGCGTCAACGTCGGTCAGATCTCTCAGTACACCGGAGTCAGTCAGAACCTTCTGGCAGAAGGAAAAAGCCGTGAAATGATCTCTGCACTCGGCAGATTCGCCGGCCGCTTCCCGTTTTAAAGCACTGATGCGATAGCGGCTGGCTGTCTTTCCGGTAAGGCTTTCCACCTCACCTTTGGCCAACTGCTCAAGTTCACCGTCATATTGATATAGTTTGAATTTATAGCTGGTTGAGCCGAGATTCAGGACAAGTATCTTTCTCATGACTATTCTTTGTATTTCTCAGCGAAGGCCTTCAAAGCCTTGACGAAGCACTCCATCGGGATCCGGCCCATGCCGGCGCCGATCAGGCCGCCTTCCTTATTGAACATGCCGCCGTGGATATTGGGCTCAATTCCGGTCTTGACGACCTTGCGGATGTCAATGCCTACCGGCAGACAGTCAAAGTCAAGGTTGGGAACCACAAAGTTGGGATTCTTGGTAACACAGACCTTTTCCATGTCTCTGGTCTGCTTAATGGCATCCTTAACACTCAGACCGCGCAGGTTACAGACGATCGGGCTGGCTGCCGCTGCCATGCCGCCCATGCCGGCGCATTCGACAACGCAGCTGTCGCCTAACCAGGGCAGCTGGTCGGCAATCGTGTACTTGGTCGAGGTATACTTGCCTTCCATCATCATGGCCGGAGCCTTGAACCATTCGTCGCCCATGCCGGCTACCTTGATGCCGAATTCCACGCCATTGCCGCAGACGGCAGTAACGACCGTGGAATACGGTAAGCCGACGTTGCTCAGCATGGCCGCGCGGGCAGCTCCCTGACCGAAACAATGGAAGAAACGCGGAGTTTCAATCAGATAGGTCATGGCATCAATCAGCTGCTGCTTGGGAATGTCAAGTTTCAGCATGTCCAAAGTGATGTCCTGCTTGAAGATGAAGTCAGCAGCCGTCTGACGGGTATGGTTTTCATCACCCATCGTAAAGCTTTCTGCCAGGATCGGCTTAAGGGGAATGCCTCCACGCCGCCTGACTACCTCTCTTAAGGGAGGCAGATACTCTTCACGCATGATCCGCAGGTTTTCCGCGATCTCCGGGGAATAAAGACCCCAGCCGCAGAAACCGCCCTGGAATCTGACGCCTTCCGCCGGGAAGGTTGCTACTCTGATTCCGGTTGCCTTGTCCTCAATGATGATCATGGCTACCGACTTGGTAATGATGCCGGTACCGGCACCAACAGTATTGGTATCAAGAGCACTGATCATCTTGATCTTTCCTGACTTGATCAGTTCGCGGGCCTCTTCTTCATTCCTGGCCCAGCCTTCAAACAGGCAGGCCGAGATCATGCCGCGCTGATGCAGCATTACCATGTCGTCAAATTCGATTGGCGGACCGGAGTGAATTACCGTATAGTCATCCAGACCCTTGATTACCTCGCCGGCCGGCAGAATGTCAACCCATACCGGATTGGAATTAATGATGTGATCAACCGCTACCTGATTGGCGGCCTCAATTTTTTCCTTTAAGTCCATATATTCCTCCTATAACAACGCGTCCAGCAGATCTTCAATTTCCTTTGTATGCTTGACCGGCGGCTGCCAGTCGATCTGAACGACCTTGGCATGCTGCTTTTCCAGTGAATCATAGAAATTAGAGATGCCGATGTTGATGACCTTCAGTTTCTTATTTTCTTCCTTTTCCGGCATATTCTATCTCCTTTCCAGCTGTTTCAGCATAGTCAGCGCGATCCTTGCCGCCTGATAGTTGCTCTCGGCAACGATTACGCCCAGTTGTTTCAGCTTTTCAATGTTTCCTTCAATGTCCTGAGGATCTTCAGGGGTTCCGCAGACATTGGCAATGATGATCTTGCCGCCCTTTTCCTTGTTCTTTTCCTTTTCAAAGAGCCGGTAATAAGGGGTAAAGGGATCCAGGGAGACACCGGGACCGGTAATGAAATCGATCAGAATGACCGCAACCTCATCATCTTCCAGTTCCTGTCTGGTCCTTCTGGCCCGCAGCATCGGGTCAAAGACCGGATGAGGCGCTTCAGCCGTGAAATCCTCAGCACCGAGATCCAGAATGGAATGGCCAACCGACTTGTGCGAATCAGCCAGTTTCTCGGCATATTTATTTTCCAGATTGGTATAGAATTTGGTTTCCGGGGAATGGCTGGTATAGTAGATCAGCCCTTCTTCCGTGAAAGTACCGCCGCAGTACAGACCGCGGAAATACTTCTGCTTTTCATCAAGGCGGGAGATGTATTTACCGCAGAGCTGCTGCAGCTGCTCATCGCTTAACCCGTAGTGATATTCCTTTCCGCTGACCAGTTCGACTGCCTTCAGGGCACAGCCTTCCAGCGAGAAGGCGGCATGGATCTTCGGATGCTTCTCATAAAGTGCTTCATCGCTGCCCAGGAAGATGGCAACTACCGGCTTGACCAGCCGGTCAGCCTCGCTCAGTACCTTGTCCATGACCGCATAATCAGCCAGTTTGCTGACCAAAACGATCACCTTGGTCTTTTCGTCACGGTCAAGCCGCTTCATGCCTTCGATCATCATGATTCCGCCGATCTCCGGGAAGAGATCCCGTCCGCCGGTACCGATCAGTTCGCTGACGCCCAGACCGCATCTTTCCACGATGCACCCGATCTCCTGAGCCCCGCTTCCCGAGGCTCCGACAATGCCCACACAGCCATCCTTATAGATGCTTCCGGCGGCCAGACAGGTTCCCTTCAAAAGGCCGACACCGCAGTCCGGTCCCATGACCAGCTTGCCCAGGCGGCGCCCCTTTTCCTTAAGGGCCAGTTCCTGCTCCAGAGGAACATTGTCTGAGAAGATGAAAACATCCATGCCCATGTCCAGTGCCTTGTCGGCCTGTTCGTAGGCATATTCACCGGGCAGGGAAACCTGCACCAGGTCGTATTCATCTTCACTCAGATCGATTTCATCAAGGGAATCATATGAGTTGGTGTTCGTCTTGACCTTATGGTCGATGATGTCCATGGCATACTGGATGGCTCTGTCGCAGTCATCCTCTTTATCCGCGGTTATGGCAATGACCAGATCGTTGGCGTCCGCCTCTTCTTCTAGTTCATAGCCAAGTTCCTTCAGATTCAGGATGTTGTTGGCGGTAGCCATGGTTACCAGCGCATTCTTAACGTTTTCGTAAGTTGATACCTTATCGCTTAACCCCATTAAACTTACCGAATCGACATAGCGATTCTTTTTCACAATGACTTTTTTCATGCGTATTATGCCTCTTTTTTATCCTTTTCCTTCTGCGTGTCTCTCGACTTCTTCTTCAGGTCACTGCTTGAAGCCACCTTATCAAAGGCAATTGAGGCCAGCAGGACAGCGCCCTGCGCAAAGGTCTGCCAATAGGTGTCGACGTTCATCATGATCAGGCCGTTGGACAGCACGCCCATGAAGATGACGCCGATCAGAACGCCCTGAAGCTTGCCTTCACCGCCGCCCAGTCTGACGCCGCCCAGCACGCAGGCCGGTACGATGAACGATTCATATCCGGCACCGCCGGTCGGCTGACCGGATCCGACCCGCCCGGCATAGACCATGCCGGCGATGGCCGCGCAGATTCCGGAAATGATATAGGCCTTATATCTGGTCGCCTTGTAGGAGATGCCGGCCAGTCTGGCCGCTTCCTGGTTACCGCCGACAGCGTAGATCTGACGGCCATACACGCTCTTGGTCAGAATGAAGATGCCGACCGCGAACAGAATGAACATGATGATGATCTGGAACGGTACTTCCCCAAATACCAGACCCTGTCCCATGTAGGAAAGCTTGCTGGTATTGGTATCGGTGATGTATACCGGGATGCCCTTGGCCACGATGTAGGCTATGCCTCTGACCAGAACCTGAGCGCCCATGGTCGCGATCATCGGGAACATGCCGACTTCATTGACATTGAAGCCGTTGATGGCCCCGACCAACGCCCCGATCAGGATGCAGATGGTGACGGTCAGGAAAATGTTCATGCCGGCATTGTCCATCAAGGCGGAGAGCACGCTTATAAGGCCCATGGTCGAACTCATGGACAGGTCGACGCCGTTGGTCATGATGACCATCGACATGCCCACCGCGCAGATGCCGTACATGGCAACCTGCTTGAGGATGTTGATGACATTCTTATAGCTCAGAAAGTTCCGGGCATTCAGTGAGAAGAATACGAACATCAGTATCAGGCATATCAGAATGGCAAATTGTGACCAGTTTACGTTAATCTTCTTTTTCATAAGCTCTTATCTCCTTCATTACGCAGCGTTGGACGCGTATTTCAAAAGCGTCTGCTGATCGGCTTCATCATGCATCAGTTCCTTCATTATTCTGCCTTCATGCATGACAATGATGCGGTCAGCCATTCCCAGCATCTCCGGCATCTCACTGGACACCATGATCAGCGTCTTGTTCTGCTGAACCAGTTCATGCATCAGGGCATATATCTCCTGCTTGGCGCCGACATCGATTCCCCGGGTCGGCTCATCGAAGATGATGACATCGCAGTTGGCAAACAGCCATTTGGCCAGAACGACTTTCTGCTGGTTGCCGCCGGAAAGATTCTTGGCCAGCTGCTGATAGGACGGTGTCTTGACCCGCAGCTTCTCACATTCCTTTTTGGTGGCATCGGTGATCTGGCGCTCATTTACGACCCCAAAGCGGGAAACGGCACCATAATCAGCCATGACCGTATTCTCCTTGATGTTGAGATGGAGGCACAGGCCGTCCTTCTTGCGGTCCTCACTTATGTAGCCGATCCGGTTTTTGATCGCCTTCTGAGGACTTGTGGGAACATATTTCTTGTCATAAAGATAGATCTCGCCGCTGTCCATCCGGTCAGCGCCGAAGATGGCCCGCATGATTTCCGTCCGTCCGGAGCCTACCAGACCGGAGAAGCCGAGGATCTCACCTTCATAGGCTTCAAAGCTGATGTCCTTCAGCAGTGAAGTGTTGAGGTGCCTGACCTCCAGCGACTTGCGTCCGCGCGGCAGGGCGGTGTGCGGATAGGAATTTGACAGTTCACGATTTACCATCAGCTTAATCAGTTCATCCTTGTTGGTATCTCTGACATTCATCGTCGTGATCATCTCACCGTCTCTGAATACCGTAACCCGGTCACAGATCTCGAAGATCTCTTCCAGGCGGTGCGAAATGTAGAGAATGGAGATGCCTTTCTGTTTCAGCTGGTCGATGATCTTGAACAGGTAGTTCAGTTCATTGCTGGTGAGGGCAGCACTGGGCTCATCCATGATGATCAGCTTGGCATTACGGCTGACCGCCTTGGCGATTTCCACCAGCTGCTGATAGCCGACCGTCAGCGTCGAGACCCGGGTGTCGATATCAATGGGAACACCCAGTTCTTCCATGATCGCCCTGGCCTGCCTCCGCATTTCCTTATCATTGATGATGCTGAATTTGTTGGGATAACGGCCGATCATGATGTTCTCGGCAACCGTCTGAAACGGCACCAGATTAAACTCCTGGTAAATCGTGGAGATTCCTCTCCTGATGGCTTCGGAAGGATTAATGTGTGAATACTCCAGGCCGTCAAAAACAATCGTGCCCTCCGTTGCCTTTTCCGCACCGGTAATGCACTTGATCAGCGTTGACTTTCCGGCTCCGTTTTCCCCAACCAGAGCGTGAACCTCTCCTCTGGTAACCTCGAAGTCAACCTTGTTGAGAGCTATGACACCCGGATAGACCTTGGTCAGTCCCTTCACTTCCAGTATTCTTTCTTCCTGCATGTTAATCCTCCGTGATGCACAGTAACAGTTCAACCGCAAGGTTGAACTGTTACTGTATTGTTAAATCAAACTACTCTAAGGTGATACCGTTCTGCTTGCACCAGGCATCAACGTTATCGATGGTTACCGGTGTGGTTACAGTGGCAATATCCGTGATCTTTTCGCCCTTGGCGGCGGCGATGGCCTGCTGCATGTTAGCCTTGCCGGTGCCGGCCTTGTTGATGGCGACAGTGGCACGGTAGCAGGTGTTGTCCTTGATGAGCTTCAGAGCCTTGGAGTCACCGTCGCAGGCAACTAAGAACATCTTGGAGGTATCCTTGCCGGAGGCAACAACCGCTTCATAAGCGCCCAGCATGCCGGAGTCGGTAATACCTACGAAGCCGTCCAAATCCGGATGAGCCTGCAGGATGGTCTCGGCAACGCTGACACCCTGTTCTGAAGTATAGGCATCCTGCTGGTCGACGATTTCGTACTTGACCTTGCAGTTCTCTTCCAGACCCTTTAAGATGCCTTCGCTTCTGGTTACCAGGTTAGCGCTGGTGGAATTGGTCAGGACAGCAAGCTTAACAACTTCCTTGTCAGCCAGATTGGCATTGATCCATTCAGCGGCAGCCTTGCCGATGTTGTAGCCGTATTCAGCCTGAACAACGCCTACGAAGCCGGCAATGTTCTCAAGTCTGGTGGCACCGCAGATGACCGGAATGTTGTCAGCCATCAGCTTGTCAACATATGACTGTAATGAGGGGTCAACAGGCATGACGACAACGGCATTGACGCCCTGAGTATGCCAGTTTTCCAGTGCTTCGATCTGCTTGGCGATGTCGCCGGCAGCGTCATTGATCAGCAGTTCAACACCCTGAGCATCAGCTTCTTCCTTCATGGCATTTGACCAGTCAACCCAGAACTGGTTCTTCATGTCAACGACGGACAGACCGACAACAAGTTTCTTGTCATCGGGCTTTTCCGGTGTCTTATTGCAGCCGACAAAGCTGAGCAGTAAGAGCACAGATACCATAATAGTCAGTAACTTTTTCATTTCTTTCCTCCTTATGAAAAAACCTATTTAACCACTTAACGTGGTAAAACACATTTCTGTTCCAGCGACTCCTTGGCTTCCTGAAGCAGATTTCTGATCTGCTCTTCCTTTTCCTGCGTATAGCGGAAAACCGGAACGGCGACGCTGATGGCATATCTCACCCTTCCGTTCACCCTGATGGGAACGGCGATGCATCTGATGTAGTGATTGGATTCCTCAACTTCATATGAGAAGCCGGTCCGTCTTACTTCCTCCAGCTGTTTCTTGAGAACATCCATGGAGGTGATCGTGTGCTCGGTTACGGCGTACAGCCCATTGGGATACAGTTCAGCCAGTTCCTCATCACTCTTATCCGACAGCAGCGATTTGCCCAGCGCCGTCGAATAGGCCATCAGCCGCTTGCCCGGTGAGGAGAACATTCTGATGGACTGTGGAGAATCCTTTTTGTTCAGATAAAACACCTCGTTGCCATTAAGTTCGGCGAAATGCGAGGTCTCCTGACACTGACTGGTGATATGCTCGAGAACCTGGTCAATGTGCTGACTGAGAGCACCATTATCCAGATAGCGGGAGCCGATTTCATAGCACAGTGAACCAATGGAATAGACATAGCTGTTCTCATCATAATTCAGATAGCCTCTGGCCACCATCGTCTGCAGGATCGGATACAGGCTGCTCTTAGGCGCCTGCAGCCGCTTGGAAATGTTTGCCAGCGACATTTTCTCATCCTGATTACGGGCAATCAGCTCAAGGATGTCCAGCACTCTGGTTGTTGAACGATGATCTGCCATTATCTCTTTATCCTTCCTGAACCGCTGCCTCTGACCAGATCTTCCACTTCACTGACGGTGGAAAGGTTGTAGTCAAATTCGATCGTCTGCTTCAGGCAGCTGGCCGCCACGGCGAATTCCAGCCGGTGCTGGGGGTCAAAGCCTTCCAGGGTTCCATAGATAAGACCGGCACCGAAAGAATCGCCTCCGCCGACCCGGTCAACGATCTTTATCAGGTATTCCCTGGAGAAATAGGCCTCGCCATCGGTGTAGTACATGCCGCTCCAGACGTTTTCCGAAGCGGAGATGCTCTGCCTTAAGGTTATTGCCACGGCCTTGAAGCCGAACTTTTCCGTCAGTCTTTCCGCCACCTTCCGGTAGCCTTCATGAGAAAGCCGGCCCTGCTCAATGTCGCTGCCCTCGGCGGAAATGCCGAAGACATCGGCAGCATCCTCCTCGTTACAGATGCACACATCGACATATTTCATTAAGGGGCTCATGACTTCTTCCGCTTTACTGCTGCTCCAGAGCTTCTTACGGAAGTTGAGGTCGCAGGATACGGTGAGTCCCATCTGCTTGGCTGTCTGACAGGCCTGCAGGCAGGCCTTGGCACAGTTGTCGCTCAGAGCCGGAGTTATGCCGGTAAAATGAAACCAGTCGGCGTCCCGGAAGATCTCCTTCCAGTCATATTCCTCCGGCAGGGCTTCAGCCACCGCGGAATGCTTGCGGTCATAAATGACCTTTGAGCCACGCTGGGAAGCTCCCTTTTCAAGAAAGTCAATGCCGATGCGTTCTCCTCCGCGAAGGATATGGGAAGTATCAACGCCTAAGCGCCTCAGGTCATTGACACATATCTGGCCCATGTCGTGTTCCGGCAGCTTGGTAACAAAAACGGCATGGCAGCCGAAATTAGCCAGGGATACCGCCACATTGCTCTCGGCGCCGGCAAAGGAAACTTCAAGCGAATGCGCCTGCAGCAGTTTCAGAAATCCCTGAGGGTTCAGTCTCATCATCGTTTCTCCAAAACTAACAACTTTTTTCATTTATGTTCTCCTGTTCGTAATTACGAACAACATTATTTATCTACGAATATTATAAGTCAGGTCAGTTTTGACTGTCAACTCTGATAATGCTTCATGACGTCCTATTTTGCCCGCTATTGCTTTTTGTGGCGCCATGGTGCATAATATGGTTAGAAATAATGTTCGTAATTACGAACGAGAGGTGCTGATAATGAATAATGTCTTATCATATATCCGGGAAAACAGGATCATCGCAATCATCAGAGGAGCGGAAGTTGACAAGGTGACGGAAATCGCCAAGGCGCTTGCCGAAGGCGGCGTCTATTGCATTGAGGTAACCTTCAATCAGAGCGGCCGGCCCGAAGATACCGCCGAATCGATCAGACGGATAATCGCTCTCGGGGATGAAAGGATCTGCGTCGGTGCCGGTACCGTACTTACCGCCCAGCAGGTCACAATGGCAAAAGATGCCGGAGCAGAATACATCATCTCGCCCAACACCAACCCGGAAGTCATCCGTCTGACCAAACAGCTGGGCATGGTGTCAATACCGGGGGCTTTCACTCCCAGTGAGATAGTTGCCGCCTATGATGCCGGAGCAGACATCGTCAAGCTCTTCCCGGCCGGCAATCTGGGAACCGCCTATATCAAGGCAATAAGAGCCCCGATCAACCACATTCCTCTGTCAGCCGTCGGCGGCGTAAGCCTGGATAACATCCTGGACTTCCGGAAAGCCGGCATCGAGTGCTTCGGCATCGGTTCAAACATCATTGATAAAAAAGCCGTGGAAGCCGGCGATTACAGGGTCATTACCGAAAAAGCCAGGGCTTACACGGAAAAGCTCAAGGTTGAAGTGTAGTTTCCCCAGCATTCCTCCTTCAAAAAACGGGTCAGTTCATTAACATGACCCGTTTTTCTGTGCCTTCAGCGGCGGCGCAGGTTTACCAGTAAGATAAGTGCGATCACCACAACGGCAACAATTATCGGCAGAATGCGTTCCATGGCATCACTCCTTTAACCACCGGGACCTATGAGTCCTGGTGTTCCTTTTTCCATTTCTTGATGGCCTCCAGCCGGTCCTTGAAGCGGACCTCATTGCCCTGAGTGGTGGGATGGTAATAGACCCGGTCAGCCAGGGAATCCGGCAGGCATTTCATGTTGGTCAGCTTGTCGGCGTAGTCATGGGCGTACTTGTAGCCCTTGCCATAATCCAGTTCCTTCATCAGCCTGGTCGGAGCGTTGCGGATGACCAGCGGCACCGGCTCCGCCAGGGTATTGCGGGCATCGGCTGATGCCTGCATGTAGGCCACGTCGCAGGCATTGGACTTGGGAGCGATCGACATGTAGATGACCGCCTCAGTCAGATGGACGCTGCATTCCGGCATGCCGATGTAATGGCAGGCCTGATAAGCGTTAATGGCCACGTTAAGGGCATTGGTATCGGCCAGACCGATGTCCTCAGAGGCGAAGCGGGTGACTCTTCTGGCCACATACAGTGGGTCCTCTCCCGCCTCCAGCATCCTGGCCAGCCAGTAAACGGCGGCATCGGGATCGCTGTTGCGCATCGACTTGTGCAGGGCGGAGATGATGTTGTAATGCTCCTCGCCATCCCGGTCATAGAGGAGGGCCTTGCGGGAAAGGCTTTCTTCGATGATTTCCCGGGAAATGTTAATGACCCCGTTTTCGTCCGGCTGACCATTGATGACGATCATGTCCAGCATGGTCAGGGCGTTGCGGGCATCCCCGTTGGCAAAGGAGGCGATCATCTTCAGATCATCGTCAGAGATGTTGATCTTCTGACCGCCAAAGCCCCTTTCATCATTCAGGGCATTCTTCAGAAGGGTCAGGATGTCGTCAGCTGACAGTTCCTTGAGAACGAAGACCCGACAGCGCGACAGTAAGGCGTTGTTGATCTCAAATGAGGGGTTTTCCGTGGTAGCGCCGATCAGGATGATCGATCCCCTTTCCACGTAGGGAAGGAAAGCGTCCTGCTGAGCCTTGTTGAAGCGGTGGATCTCATCGACGAAGACGATGGTCCGCATGCCCATGTGGCGGTTCATTTCCGCCTCTTCCATGACCTTCTTGATCTCCTTGATGCCGGAATTGACGGCCGAGAAGGTGATGAACTGGCTCTTGGTCGTTGAGGCGATGATGCGGGCCAGGGTGGTCTTGCCCACTCCCGGCGGTCCCCAGAAGATCATCGAGGAGATGTTGTCGCTCTCGATCATCCTCCTTAAGATCCTGCCCTCGCCGATCAGCTGCTGCTGGCCGACAAATTCCTCTAAAGAGCGCGGCCGCATGCGCGAAGCCAGCGGTTCGCTGTTCAGTTTTTCAAATAATGACGCGTATTCCATCTTTTCACCTCCTAAAGGGTGTTATCTTCCTCATTCATCAGTTTCCTGACGGTCTCTTCGATCCCGGAGCGTTCTGCCCTGATATTTCCCTGGATCATCTGGCTGCTGCCGCCGCCCTGAAAGCCAAGCCGTTCCCTCAGCGCGGCTGCCAGTTTCTTCATGTCGTGTCTGGCGGAAGCCAGCACCAGCCGGTAGCCTTCCTCATCACTGCCGCAGAAGCCGCCGCAGGTCTTTTCCGGATGCTCAGCCAGAAAACCGTTGATGACCTCCCGGATGTCCTTTTCCAGCACATCCCGGCAGAAGAACAGCACCGGATCTGACGGCTCATCGGCGATCTGCCGCACCAGCAGCTGCACCTTCACGGCCGACAGTTCCCGGCTCAGCCGCTCAGCAAGTAAGCTGAGGGCCTCAACCCGCTGGGGCAGTTTTTCTCTGGGCGTGCTTAATTCATGAACCAGCTGATCGGTTACCTCCTGGCTTTCCTTCAGGGCTCTGAAGGCGCGCTGACCGGAAAGAATGTACAGGCGGACGCCGTTTTTATGCTTTTCAGCGCTGATGATCTTCAGCAGCCCGGCTTCACCGGTATGCTTCAGATGGGGAGCGCAGCAGGCGCAGACATCCACCCCGGGTATCTCCACGATGCGGATCTTACCCTCCAGTTCCTTCTTACTGCGGTAGTCAAGGTTCTTAAGCTGCTCCTCTGACGGGCAGCTGACCAGTACTTCCCGGTTCTCCCAGATCACCTGATTGGCCATCCTTTCCGCTTCTTCCAATTGTTGGGAAGTCAGGGGAAGGTCGTAGTCAACGGTACAGTTGTCTTCCGCCAGGCGGAAGCCGACATTTCTGCAGCCGCAGGCGTGACAGATGATGCCGGAAAGGATGTGCTCACCGGTATGATTCTGCATCAGCTCAAAGCGGCGCTGCCAGTCGATCTCACCTTCCACTTTGCTTCCCGGTTCCAGAGGCTTATCGGCATGATGAATGATGATGCCGTCGCTGATCTGGACGTCGCTGATGAAAGCTTCGCCCAGTCGGCCCCGGTCGCTGACCTGTCCGCCCTGCTGGGGAAAGAAGACGGTCTGATCCAGAATGATCTCATAGTCATCCCTGCCCGGCCGGCAATCCAGAACCGTTGCCGTAAAACTGCGCCGGTAGGCATCTTCATCATAAAGCGTTACTGTTCTGTTCATCGGTTTCCTCCCTGCTTTCCTTCCCTGACGACATAGTTGTTCTTCAACGCCTGCTCTTCCAGGGCATCCAGTTCCAACTCCAGCTGCCGGGCGCTCATCCGCAGACCGCCGTTAGTCAGGATCATGTTCTGCACGGCCTGGTCCGAGGAGGCTACGGTGATCTCATAGTCCTTTCCGTAATCATGGACCAGTTTTTCAATGTAGGAATCAGCCGTCTGGCTGAAACGGGTATAGACTACGGAGATGCCCTGTCCCAGATCCACATGACCGTAGTTATCTTCCTTCTTGTAGGCATCAAATACCGCAATGACCTTGCAGTCCTTATAGCCGCCATAACTGGACAGCTTGTTGATGATCAGATCACGGGCGGAGTCGAAGTTGTCCTCACTCATCTGACTGCTTTGCTTAAAGTAATGCATCAGGTTATAGCCGTCAGCGATCAATAACCGCGGCTTCTTTACCTTCATGACGACCTTCTTTTTTTCCTCCTTACGGCCGGAAGAGGAGGGCCCTTTCTTCTTGGGGTTGCGGTTGCGGCCGTTGATGCCGGCAATCACGCTCTTCAGTTCACTTTCCGAGATGCTGTAGCGGTTATGGGTGACCGGCGCGCTGCTGACGGACGTCCTGGCCGGCTTGAGGTGCATGTAGTTTTCCACCTCATCCCAGGCTACCGTAAAGCCGGCGCCATGCTGGCAGAAGACCGAGCCGCAGGGATTGGCCAGATCGCGGTCGCAATCGTAACCGATCTGTTCGACGATGGCCTGCTGGTCTTCGCAGCGGTCGTATCCCTGTATGCTCAGCGCCAGCCGGCCGGCACCGCCGCTGTGGGAAAGCAGGGTCTGATGGTAGTTCTGCATCAGTCTGACCGGAGCCCGTCCGGAAAGGCGGATGTGCTGTTCATCGACATCCTCGATGCGGTAAGTGGCGTGCATGCCCTCCAGGTCATAGAGCAGGGAACTGAGATAGATCCTTTCGGCTTCAATGACAAAACCGTAGAAAGGTTCCAGCAGCACGCTTCTGGCCTTGCGCAGACCCTGGCGGACCGCCCGGTAGGTAGCCTGACGGAAGTCGCCGCCCTCGGTATGCTTCTCGTGGGCCTTGGCGGCGATCAGGGTGATCTTCATGTCGGTTATCGGTGAACGGGTCAGTACACCGCGGTGCTGCTTTTCCTGCAAGTGGGTCATGATCAGCCGCTGCCAGTTGACCGCCAACGTGCCTTCCGGTACCTCATTGGCAAAGGCCAGCCCCGCACCCCGGGGCAGCGGGTCCAGGCGCAGATGCACTTCGGCATAGTGGCGCAGCGGTTCAAAGTGGCCGACACCCTGCACGCTTTCCTCAATGGTCTCCCGGTAGAGGATGACCCCATCCGCAAAGGCGATCTGCTGGCCGGTACGCTTTTTAATGATGTTGGTCAGCACTTCGATCTGGATCTCTCCCATCAGGGAGACATGAATGTCATGGAGCTGGTCGGATACCGCGATCTGAATCTGGGGGTCTTCCTGAGCCAGGATCTGCAGCTGCCTGAGCATCTGATTGCGGTCGCACTGCGGCGGCAGGATCACCCGGTAGCGCATGAAGGGCTCCAGGAAACTGGCCGTGGCGCTCTTTTCAAAGCCCAGACCCTGACCGGCCTGCAGGCCTTCCGGTCCCCGGAAGACCACGATCTGACCGGCTTCAGCTTCGCTGACCGTGGTCAGCCGCTGACCCGAGGGCAGGCAGAGTTCATCGACCTTTCCCTCTTCCGTTATTCTTTCCTTAGCCTTCAGACAGCCGCCGGTGATCCGGCCATAGCACCAGCGCCGGCCGGAATCGTCATAGGCGATCTTAAAGATCCTTAGTCCGAAGTCCTCAGGGTATTCGTTTTCCAATGTATATCTGTCCAGGCCGTCCAGCAGTTCGCTGACGCCCTGGTCCTTGAGCGCCGATCCGAAATAGACCGGATAGAGCCGGCGTTCATAGATCATTTCCGCGATCCGCTCTTCGCTGATCTGGCCGCTTTCCAGAAAGTCTTCCATCAGCTGCTCGTCCAGCAGGGCGATGTCTTCCTGGTTTTGAGCCAGATGGGAAAAGTCGACCAGCGGTGCCTTGAGCTCGCTCTTCATCTCTGTCATCAGTTCCGCTTCGCTCTTGATGGCGATGTCCATCTTGCTGACGAAGATGAAGGCCGGCAGGTCATAGTATTCCAGCAGTTTCCAGATCGTCCGGGTATGACTCTGAATGCCGTCCAGGCCGCTGACCACCACGACCACATAGTCGAGCACGGAAAGCGTCCTCTCCATTTCCCCGGCAAAGTCCAGATGCCCCGGGGTATCGACCAGAGTCAGGGAAGTGTCCTGATGGCTGATGGAGGCCACCTTGGAGAAAATGGTTATTCCCCGGCTCTTTTCCTGATCATCGAAGTCCATGAAGCTATCCCGATGGTCGACCCGGCCCATCCGGCGGATCAGACCGCCGTGATAAAGCAGCGCCTCATTGAGAGTCGTTTTTCCGGCATCGACATGTGCTAAGATTCCCAGCGTTATCTTCTTCATGAAGCTTCCTTCTTACCGATACAATTCTACCAAATCAGCCACTGTTTTTCCATCAGCGCACCCCTGGCCGCCGGCACAAAAAACGCTCCCGGATCCCTTTCCGGAAGCGTCCTGTCATCATGGTTTTGCGGCAATCAGGCCATCTGGGCTTGTTGGGACTCAGTTGGTTTGCCTCCATGCTGCTGGAGCCGGTGAATGCGGATGGTGTGCAGCAAAAACACCATCATGAAGGCCAGCCAGCCTACGCTGATGTGGCATTCCAGCAGATCCCTTAACCGGCTGCCGCCGGCCAGCGGCATCAGCAGTTCCGCTGTCAGACTGATGACTGCGGGACAGCACAGCACGCTCCAGCGGCTGATCCTGATCTTTCCGGTCAGAACCGAATAAATGTATACGGCGCTGATGACCGCGATCGGCAGAGCGCAGACCGCGCGCATCGGCACGAAGAAGTACATGCCTAACCGGTTGACGATGACGGCGGCTTCTCTGAGAGAGAGGGAATTGCCGGTCGTAATGTACAGAAGGATCCTGAACAGGCAGTTGAGCATGTGACAGAGCAGCAGCGACATCGAAAAGATCATGGCCGAATACTCGAAGTAGCGGGCCAGAGCGCCGTTTTCCTCATAAGCCGCTCCCAGATACTGCCGGCCGATCTCGATGATGGCCTTGATGCCCTTGTAGAAGAACGGGGCAGCCAGGCAGATCAGGATGATGCTGTAGGCATAGTGGTTCAGCTTGTCGAACTCCCAGACGTAATTGGCGATCAGGCCGATTCTGACCCCGGTGCCGGAGCCCAGATTCAGCAGTACTTCCGCTCCGACATAAAGCAGACAGCCGGTGACTCCCTGGAACAGATCGCGCATGCGGATGTAGCTTTCCGAGGGGTGGTAGATCTCCTCGTCGGCGTATTTCAGGCCATAGAGCTGATCGTCAATGTAGAGGGCGTCGTAGATCTCGGCGTAGATGGCATAGTAGTAGGGACCGACAAAGAGGATGTAGGCCAGATAACCGGTCAGCATGCTGACGAAATACCAGCCGATAAAGGAGAGATCCAGCAGCAGGCACTTCAGTCTGAAGCCCTTCATGACTCTTTCGCTTTCTCTTAATACCTCCATGGGCTTCATGTCCGGGTTCTTGGCCAGGATATAGGGTACCATGCGGTAGGAATAGAACTTGAAGAAGACCGGAATGATTCCCAGGCAGGTCCAGCCGAACAGAATGACGGTCCTTAAGGCCATGGTGAGGACATATACCGGATAATGGGTGAACACTTCCTTGACAAAGTCGAATAGATGCAGTTTTTCCCGGTTTTCCAGGCTGTTGTCGACAAAGAAATTGTAGCCGATCAGCGACAGCGGCTTAAGGACCAGGATGTTCAGCAGAATGACCGGAGCCAGCGACAGCAGGTAGGTGGCATTCATCTTCAGTACATCCATCAGAGCCTCAACACTGAAGTTTCTGATGATGAAGAAGATGCGGTCAACGATCTGCCGGGAGGTTATCGGGTCAATGCCCCGCTGGAAGAAAGTGTAGGCGTAGACCGACACATAGATCAGAAAGGCACTGAGAACGCCCTTCCAGTAATTCTTGCGCAGTGACATCCGCGCGTTAAGCTTGATCAGATAGACGGGTAACTTTACCATTCTTCCTTACCCCCTATCTAAAACATCTTTCCGCCATTTCCAAAAGGGAGGACAAAAGACCGCGCACTATCTTCTGGAAGCGGGTAGCCGTATCAAACTGATTGTTGGTGATCACCTGATAGTAGGTGCTGAGGTGGTGGTGCTTCTTGACCGCCGGCACCCGCTGAGTGAGATCCTCAGCGTAGAAAAGCGTGGACATGTAGTCAAAGAAGGAGAAGGTCGACAGGTTGTCGGTATAGTAAATGTCCTTGCCGACCCGCTGGTATCCCCAGGGGACGGTAGGAACAATGTCTTCACTCAGGATGAAATTGAACACATTATCATAGGCTCCCGGATCATCGTCCTCAATGTCATAAAGGGGCGAGGCAAAGGTATAGACGAAGACATGGGAATTATCAATGTCGCTTTTCAGCCGGAACTGTCTGGCCAGCTGGCCGGCGGTGGCACCGCCCAGGGAATGGCCGGTGATCAGCACATAGACGTGGGAATCGGGAACCGTGGGGAAATAGTTGTAACGGTAGGTTTCGAAAGTGGAATAGATGTTTTCCCCGGCCATCATGAAGCCATTGAAGATCCCGCCCATGACGTCGGTTATCGCGTCTTCCAGGCTCTTGGTACCGCGGACCTGGATGATGATGTAGACATTGTCGCCCCGTGTTTGCGATCCCAGGGTAACGGCCGGGTTGTTTACCTGGCGGTCATCGTAGTTCAGCCTCAGGATGTTGGTAAAGTTCATCTTTCCCAAAACCTCCAGGACGCTGTCGTCAAACTTATGGCTGCTGGCACAGATGGCCAGGCAACACAGGGCCAGGTCCTCATTGTAAACAGTGCTGGGAGTGTTGAAGTAAGCCAGCGTCCATCTGGCTTCAACGGCAAAGCCGTCGCTGATCTCATAGGTCTCAGCCTTTGCCGGCACCACAAAAAGGGCGGCAACAAGCAGACAGATCATCACTTTCCTAACGCGCATATTCCATTACTTCCTTTTGTTTCATTATACCAAACCTGACGATTATGCTGTGATGAAATCATCATCAACGAGTCAAAGAAAGGCTTCATTTTCATTCCGGGATGACTGAAAAAAGGAACCTTTGGGTTCCTGGATTTTTCAGTCATGGTTCAGTTGACGCCTGTTGCGGAATACAGGCCGCCAACCAGGATGTCAATAAATTCAGAATTTGCGGAGTAGTCATTAACCTTCCAGCCTTCCGGCGTCCGGTTCAGGGTGATGGTAAAGGGGGTGATCCGGATCTGGCCGGCCTCTTCCTGCTCACCCAGCGCCGCTTTCCAGCTTTCGCTCGCCAGCCTGATCAGATCATTGGCGTCCGGCTGCTTTCCCGAGCTGGCATATTCGATGATCGTTTCCGTGAATCTTTCCAGCATGTTCTTATAAGCCTTGCCGATGTCGTAAGAGGAGAAAGTGACTTCGACCTGAGCGCTGTCACCTTCAATGACCGGTTCGGCGATCTCATATTTGGTCCTTCTCATCATCTCGCTGATGATCTGCCACTCCTCAGAATCCTTCTGAGCGGCGGCGAGGATATCATCATCCCCGGCCACCATCTTCAGCGGGTCGGCAAAGGTCTCCTTCAGAAACCCCGTTACCGCCTTGCTGACCTGCTTCTCATCGGAAGCGGCCTGAGAACAGCCGACCATTGCCGCAAGCAGAGTGATGGCGAGTAATAATGACAGTAATCTTTTCATATGCTTTCCTTTCTTATTTCCGATTTATCTTTAATGGCGGCCCTCATCATCATAGCATTCCACAAAGCGGGCTGACCCGGAGGGCTGTTCGCCGGCCAGGGTCAGATGCGGGGTCGCGCCCAGATACAGCGTACGGAACATCGCGATTCCCTGCTGCCTTTCCTCGCTGACGACTTCGGTCAGCGCTGAAGGCGCCGGGCAGGTAAACTGCGGTATGACAAAGGGCGAGAGATTGTTCAGATGAGCCAGCAGTACGGAGCTGACGCCCAGATGGCAGAACAGCGTTATGGTATCATGACTGGCCCTTTCCACCCGGTAGAGCTTGCCCTGGCGGTGATAGCCATGCTCCTTCAGCAACTCATCGAACGCCCCGGTCACCCGGTCATAAAGTTCGGCCATGTTGCTGGCGCGGCTGATCCGGCTCTGCCGCCAGTTTTCATTATCGATCAGCAGGGGATCACTCCAGAGCATTGCGGGAACGATGTCCCAGGCGCAGCGGCGGTTTACCGCAGCACCCTCGGGTATCTCCGGATAGAACTGTCGCATTTCCTCATCTCTTACGGCCTCTACATTGATGTCGAATTCCCGCAGCCACGCTTTGGTCTCAGTCCGGACACTGCGGCCGGCCAGCACGATCTCAGCCGTCTTCTGGGCCCGGCCCAACGGCGAAACATAGATGTCGCCCAACTCGCGGTCCTTCAGGTATTCCCTGAGCAGCTGAGCTTCATGGATGCCTCTTTCCGTCAGGCTGTCACGCCCGTAGTCAGGATCACCGTGGCGGATGAACAGAATGCGCATGTTCTTCCCTCTCTTTCCTCGTTTCTTCTTAATTATATCAGCAATCGTCTTCATTTCTTAAGGAAATGTCTTCCCTCTGGTTTTCCCAAGGGCCCTGTTGTGCTAAACTCTATTTTGCGGATTGGAGGAAGAAAAATGACTGATAAGATAGAAAACAACCGTGAGAGTTTTTGGAAAACGATCGCCATCGCGGCCATCGCGCTGCTGTTAGTGGTAAGCTGCTGCTATGGCGCCGGACTGGGCTGGAAGCAGCCGGAAGAAGCCAAACCGGCAACTGACGGTGCCAGCATGCTCACCTTATGGACTGAGGATGCCCGGGCCCGGAAGGAACTCATTGAATATGTGGAAGCCGTCACCGATGAAAAGAACCCGGACTACATTCCCGTGGAAAACCGCATCGCCGTCTTTGACCTCGACGGTACCCTTTATAACGAAACCGACCCCAACTACTTTGACTATACCCTGCTGGTCCATCGGGTGACCGAGGATCCCGACTACATCGACAAGGCTTCCGATTTTGAAAAGGAAGTTGCCGGCAAGATCATCAGACAGAATGAGACCGGCGAATCCTTCAGCGGTCTGGAAGTCGATCATGGCAAGGCCGTCGCCTCTTCCTTTGCCGGCTTTACCGTCGAACAGTTCATCGACTACATTCAGGATTTCAAGAAGCAGCCGATGCCTTCCTATGATGGCATGACCAGAGGCGAAGCCTTCTATAAGCCGATGCTTCAGGTCATCGACTACCTGAAGGCCCATGACTTCACCTGCTATGTCGTCTCCGGAACCGACCGCTTCATCGTCCGGGGCATCTGCCACAACTCCCTGGACATCCCGACCACCCAGATCATTGGCTCCGATGAGAATCTGGTAGCCCGGGATCAGGGTGATGTCGACGGTCTGAATTATGTCTTTGACGATGACGACGAGCTGGTATTGGGCGGTCAGTTCATCATCAAGAACCTGAAGATGAACAAGGTCACCGTCATCATGCAGGAGATCGGCATTCAGCCGGTATTGTCCTTCGGCAACAGCACCGGGGACGCCTCGATGGCGGAATACGCCACTTCCAACAATAAATATCGCTCACTGGCCTTCATGCTGTGCTGCGATGACCTGGAAAGAGAAAACGGCAATCAGAAAAAGGCGGACAAGATGTACGACCTCTGTGAAGAGTTCGGCTGGACACCGGTTTCGATGAAGAACGACTGGACGACCATCTATGGCGATGGTGTCACCAAAAAGTAGAATTCATTCATTGCCAAAGCCATCAGGGACGGAAAGATTTCCGTCCTTTTATTTCATTACTTGCTTTCTTGTACAGTTAATGCTTATCAGTTAAAATGATATATATAACAAGGAGAAATAATGCCATGAATACCAAACAGATCACTCTTTTGCATTCCAATGACATGCATGGCGATTTTCTGGCCGAACACGTGGATGACCAGCTGACCGGCGGTGTTTCGATGCTGTCGGGATATCTGACCAAATGCCGCAATGAGGACCCCAATGTCATCTATGCCATTGCCGGCGACATGTTCAGAGGATCGGTAATTGACAGTGAATTCCTCGGTCTTTCCACCATTCAGATCGTCAACCTGCTTGCTCCCGATGTGGTGACCCTGGGCAACCATGAGACCGACTACGGCGTCGCCCATCTGCTGTTTCTGGAAAAGATGGCGACCTTCCCGATCATCAACGCCAATCTCTACATCAAGCAGAATGAGACCCGGCTGTTCCGTCCCTGTTACATAATGGAAATTGACGGGATGAAGATCCTTTTCATCGGCATTCTGACTGAAGAGGTGATCTCCCAGACCAAGGGCGAAAAGATCATCGGCTCCTTTATCGGCATTGAAGAGGCTGCCAAGGAAGTCGGCAAGATCTGCAACGCCTATAACGCTCTGGACGTTGATCTGACCGTACTGCTGACCCATATCGGCTTTGAAGAAGACAAGAAACTGGCAGCGATGCTGGATCCTGCCTGGGGTGTGGATGTCATCATCGGCGGCCACTCTCATACCTTCCTGGCGGAACCGGCAATCGTCAACGGCATTCCCATCGTTCAGGCCGGCACCGGTACCGACCAGATCGGCCGCTTCGACCTGGTGATCGACACCGATGAAAACTGCATCGCCTCCTACCAGTGGCAGGCCGTGCCCATTAATGAAGCCACCTGTCCCCATGACGAGCGCATGGAAGAACTGATCGGCTCGATCAAGGCCAAGACCGATCTGAAATACGCCAAGGTCGTTGCCAACTTTGACTATGAACTGGAGCACCACGACCGCTGGTGTCAGACGGAACTGGGCGGCGTATTTGCCGATGCCATGAAGGATTCTCTGGGCGTTGACCTTTTCCTGATGGGTTCCGGTTCAGTACGCAAGTACAGCATGGGCCCAATCGTCACCTTCCAGGACTTCACTGAGTGCTACCCGTATGACGGCAAGTCCTACGGCCTGAAACTGACCGGTGCCCAGCTGAAGAAAGCTCTGCTGCACATCTACCGTGATGATGCCTGGCTGGGCAACCACACCGAATTCTATCAGCTTTCCAAGGGTATGAAGGTCATCTACCATCGCCCCCTGCATCAGATCCTGAAATGCGAACTCAATGGCGAAAAGATCGAAGATGACAGGATCTACACCGTCGGCATTCAGGAGTTCCACTATAACAACCTGCCGGAATTCCTCAACCTTTCCTACGAAGAGGTTAAGGCCAATGGGGAACCGCTGGTGCTGACTACCAGCGACGTTCAGACCCTTCTGGCCTACTTTGAACATAACAAGCATCTGGGCTTTGACCTGGATGGCAGACTGGAGGTAGTACAGTAA
>JAEEGL013882947.1_pt1 | contig 47542 bp, 45 predicted proteins | sample 9134231 | NCBI WGS metagenome assembly JAEEGL01 (sample SAMN16246548, study PRJNA631951) | gut metagenome | biome: gut microbiome; feature: rumen; material: fiber-attached | host: Bos | place: Iran: Karaj | collected 2018-10
CATCTCCTCGTGTTCCGTCTCCTCGTGTCAGTGCGTGTGTCAGTTCGCCGTTTTCATACCATAGCGAGATACTCAACCCGTCGTACTTCAGTTCGCATACAATCTCTGGTTTGTAGTTTATGTCTTTCGATATCCTCTCATACCAGTCTCTTATCTCTTGTTCTGAATATGTGTTGGCTAGAGAGAGCATAGGATAGCGGTGTGCCAATTGCTGGAAACCGTTTTTCTGACTCAGGTCTGAACCCACGCGCTGGGTAGGGGAGTTCTTGTCCGACAATTCCGGATGACGAGCCTCCAGATCCTGAAGTCTGCGCATCTTTTCGTCGAATTCGCGGTCGCTCAGGGTAGGTTGGGAAAGCACGTAATACTTATAGTTGGCATCATTCAGTTCTTTTCTCAATGCCAGTATCTCCTCTTTTTCGCTCAATCCCAAATCTTCTATGGCAAACAAATCTAATTGCATAATTCCTACATAATCATAATTTTCTTCTGCTTCACTTCTCCGTTTGTGTATACATTTATGATGTACAATCCTTGCAACTGCTCGGGTAGATAGAAATAACTGTCGGTTATCTTGCCTTCATACATCAAGAGTCCCATGGTGTTGAATACCCTGTAGTAACCGTCTTCCGCATCTTTTATCACAACCAGTCCGTTATCCATCTCTATATTGCTCTTCGGCTCTATCTTCGCTCCCAAACGGAGTCCTACTATCACAGGATCATGGTCCGAGCAGCGGAACATTGTTCTGTCTGAGGATGTATATCCGTAGCTCCGGTCTTCATCAGAGTTGATGTGATATCCTTGCACTCCGGTCACCTGCGAGAGCATCGTCTCGTTTGCAAGTGCATGGTCCAGATAACCTGCCAGACTGTTGTATACATAACTATAGGAAGTGTCTCTGTGGAAATATCTGTGCAAGTCTGTCAATCCTCCGTCTGTCAGAATGCGTATCGGATCCTCTTTTGCGTACGCATTCAAGTCTCCCATTATCAATATATCAGGGTCATCATAGAAATTGCTGCTTGTCGTACAATCGCTGAGAACCGACTGAGCCTCCTCTTTCCTTGTCTGGTTGAACTGTCCTTGACCATCTCCCTGATCTGCATTTGCTCCGGTTCCAGAACCTGATTTCGCTTTGAAGTGATTCAGTGAAAATATGAATACTTCTCCAGTCTCATGTTCTTTGAAGGCTTGCATTTTCTTCCTGTTTCTCACACCTGTCTCGTTGCTGCGCATGCTTCCTATCGGTTCTACGGTCTCATCGCAATATACATATCCCGACTTCGTGTAAGTTCCGTTGGCACTCATTCCGTCATCTATCCATGAGTAATGTCTTCTTGTCTCTTGAGATAATGACTCCGCCAGTTTCTTCAAAGCTTCCTGACCTTGCTCTACCTCCACAAAACCGAACACATCGGCTTTTATGCGCTTCAGTGCTTCCATTATTTTTGTGTGTTGTGCCTGCTGATACGATGGTGTACTCGGTCCTTGCGAACCTGAACCCAGATTCTCTACAAGATAATACTGCAGGTTGAAAGCGCATACCACCAAGGTGTGTTCGCCGCGCAAGTCTATCGATGGATAACCTTTCGACAGAATCTCTCGGGTGTTGCTCACTGATTTGCCGCTTACGTATTGCATACTGCTGCTGCTCGTCACTTTCACGGTCAACCCGTCTATACGCTCTCCTGTCCTGTGATAACCGCTGTAACCGTTTAGTATCACATAACCCGTGTTGTTCGAACTCATTATATCTTTATATTCCTTACTCATCGGAATAGCTTGATTGGTAGGAGAAAACAAACGACGTGGAGATACACGCATACCGCTGTAAGTACTGCATATATAAAATGGTACATCAAATGTCACTGTCATGCCTTTGTATGCACTCATGTCATAATACGACCAGGTCTCTGGATCATCTATGTGAACCACGGTTTGGGCGCTGAGCATTGGTAAAAGCAACAGCATTATGAACGATAAAAGAAAACCACGTTTCATAAGTGTATAATTTTTCACACTACAAAGTTACACAAACTTTTCCGATTGACAAAATTATTTCGTATTCTCTTTCTTAATCTGAATATTTTTCGTATTTTTGCACTCCGAAATAATATTTAAACCTGCTCTCTTTATTTAATGGACTGGAAACGAATCTGGATAAAATCGCGTAAGTGGCTGCTAAACAAGTATATTCTTACTTGTGTAGTCTTTGCTGTGATTCTTACATTCTGTGGAGAACAGAGTCTGGTCAATCGTGCAAAGCGTGCTCACCAGATCGGTAATCTCAAACAGGAAAAAGAGGAATGCTTGAAGCAGTCTGAACAATATCGTCATGACATTCAGATGCTTGAGCAAAACACCGATAGTCTCGAGCGGTTCGCGCGCGAACATTATTATATGCACGCAGATGGAGAAAGGGTTTATTTGATTGAAGAGTAAATGTAGGACAATCGGCATGTCTTTATGCATTCTTTTACATAAAAAGTGCATAAAATCGCTCTCCTTTCGGTCGATTTTTAAGCCGACTCAAGCCGAGTGTTAGCCAGGTCCTTGCTCAGTGTTAGTATGCATAAAAAGTGAATATTGATGAATAAAACTTTACATACTGTTTTGATCGCCTGTTTCGCTGTTTTGCTTGTCGCAGGTGCTTTGTTGCAGATTCTCGGAGTTGCATATTCCGAGTATGTCTTTGCTGCTGGTGCAGTTCTCGCCATTGTGCAGTCATTCTTGTATGCAATACAAAATAAGACTGATGATCGTCGTATCGCCCGCTTGCATCGCTTGCAGTTCGTTGCAACTTTGTTTCTCGGTGTTGCTGCATGGTTGATGTTTTTGCACAACAATTCTTGGGTACCTTTTGTACTCATCTATGCCCTCATTGTTTTCTTCCTCAGTTTCCGCTCAAAATAACAATCTTCAAACCGTGTAGCGCATGTCTGTCTCTCGTCCGCATACTATCCTTGGAATCGACCCCGGTACTACCTATATGGGGTGGGCACTCCTTCAAACCGAAGGGAGCAAAGCTGAACTCGTGGATTTCGGTGTCCTTGATATGCATAAACTTGAGAATCACTATGAGAAACTGCAGAAAATCTTCTTCTTCGTGCAGGGGATAATCGAGAAATTCGAACCTACTACCTTCGCTATTGAGTCGCAGTTTGTTGATAAAAATGTACAAACCATGCTTCGTCTGGCTCATGGTCAGGGAGTGGCAATTGCTGCTGCACTTGCCAAAGATCTGCCAATCAGCGAGTATTCGCCTATGAAGGTCAAAATGGCAATCACTGGTAATGGTCATGCTTCCAAAGAGCAAGTGGCAGGTATGTTGCAGCGATTCATGCATATCTCTGCAGATGAGATGCCTAAAAAACTCGATGCTACAGATGCACTCGCTATCGCTTATTGCCACTATCTACAACTCGGTTCTCCTACTTCAGATGCCGTTAAATACAAATCGTGGGCGGATTTCGCAAAGCGAAATACTTCGAAAATTCATAAATAATATTCGCTAAGAGTTTGCGTATGTGAAAACTTAGCAGTATCTTTGTACCGTGCTTCGGAAAGGGGCATATTTTCATGAAAATAACCAATAAAAAGTACTATTATGGCTTATGTAATTTCTGATGATTGTGTTGCATGCGGCACTTGCATCGATGAATGCCCGATGGGAGCTATCTCCGAAGGCGACAAGTATTCTATTGACCCCGATTTGTGCACAGAGTGTGGCACATGCGCTGACGTTTGCCCAAGTGGAGCTATCAGCAAATAATAACAAGGGTTAAAAAGCAAGAACTAAGGCCATTGGTCTTAGTTCTTGCTTTTTCTGTGGATGTCAAACCGACTGATCGACCTTTTGGTTGATTGGTCGATTTTTTGAAATCTGCTTTCTCTATTATTCCAATTCCCAGTCGCCGTTTATTATATTGGCACTGTCGGTATCAACAAAGAGATACTGGGTATCTTCTCCATTCCATACAAACTTGTATATAGTCGCTTGCTTGAATAATCCGTCAAAACCGCAAATACCGGTGTAATAAGTATGTCCTTCTTCGAATACAAGATGCGAACGGTCTCCATCGTTTTCCATCGCTGTCACACCATAATGAGGATCGGCAGATTGAGGATTAATGAAACATTCTGCCATCCAGTTGATCAATACAATGGGTATGGAAAATCCGTATTCACTTCTCTCCAAACTGTCTCGAGTTGTGGCAATATACGGAAAGTTGCTGAGTATATTGCCTAGTGAATCAACCGGATATATGTAATCCCAATTGCCTTTCACTCTGTATTCAAAATGTATGTCAACAATACTTTCTTCGGTCGTATGTATGAGAACCAAGTTCAGTTTGCCTACTGGTTCAAGTGTTATCGGGTTCACAACAAATGCATATACCCAGTAGTCTCTGTCAGGATATAGTCCGGTGAAATAATGTTTCGTAGTGCCGTATTGAAGCGAATGACTGGCAAAAGATGCTACATTGAATTCTCCTTTTCTGTATAAATTGTTTCTCCATGCCAGATAATCCACATTTGCGGAATCGAGTGCAAGCATCATGAATTGTTTCTGATGTGTTATGGGATCATAATTCTCACGAGCTTCCTCTATAGCAATCAGGTAATATGTATCTTTGTTGGTAGAAAAAGTACATTCCACATATCCTGCTGACACAATATTGATATCCATTTTTATCTGCACATCAGTTTCCGTAGTCCATTTGGCCTCCGGTCTGCATCCGTAAGCAGCAAATATCAAAAGTAATATTATACGATAATACTTATTCATATTGTTTCATTTCCTTCTCTTCTTTATTAAGTAGCGCTTGAACAGAATATATAAATCGCAAACATGTCTGTACATGACCGCCATAATGGCCGAAGTTGTACATTATATTTGCATCTTTCCATTTCGATTTGGCACTCGTAGCATTCGTATATGGAACTGTCTCATCGTCCATCGAGTGCATTATATAGATACTTGCCTCTGGAACCCAGTTGTATGATACTATTGAGTTGGTGGTCATCGCTTTGTATAGTTCTGCCACTTTGTATGATGTCTGGTCCATACCTTCTTCGGTCAGCAGTTCATGCGTCACATAAGTGTTTATCAACTTGTTTATCTGCGAAGTGGTGTATCGTTTGCTGTTTATCCATTCATCCAGATTCTTATACAACCAGTCTTGCATTATATCGTTCAGTTTTATGTTAAGGTTGTTTCCCATTACCATTCCTTGCAACACAAGTGGCACAGCTACAGGATAACTGGCAGTGTCAGTGGTCACAAAACGTTCGTATGTGGCTTTCACATCGTATGGTCCACCTCCGGCAAATACCCGGTGTATCTGGATGTAATCTGAATCTTCTTCAAAACAATATTCTGTTTCTATCAGATGTTCCACTGCCATTGTTGTTGCTCCGCCTTGACTGTAACCCATCAAATAAATATCGTCATTCTCAGGTTCTTTGTTCACTGCCTTGAGCCATGGACGAACTGCAAGATACATGTCAAGCACATTGCGGGCAGTCTGATCCATCACTAGATATGGGTGAACTCTATTGGCAGTGACACCATATCCCATATAATCAGGTATTATCAAACCGTATCCCAATTTCACTAATACTCCCTCCAACGAAAAGCAGTTACTTGGTGCTTCTGCATCAGAGCATACAGTATAGTGACTGACAAGAATCATTCGTTTGGGTCTGCGTCCCTTCGGAAGCATCACTTTGCCTGATAATGTAATATCATCCCAATCGCTTGTGTGACTTGGATATGTTCCAACAATCTCTATTACTCTATTCTGATTCCCGTACTTGAGCAATTGTTGCACTACGTTTGTGCCCGTCGTGCTGCTAGTCTTCCGCGAAGTGATATGTTTGCTTCCCTCTACATCATCTTCCACAATAAGGTCGGTCTGTTGATTGATCGGAGTGCCGTCCGGGAGATAGCAATTGTCAGGGAAACCTTGCTCAAGATCGGTCTCACTCTGACGTATCACTTTGAATTTCAGTCCTTTGGCCGCCTCTATGTTGCAAAAGTCAACATATTCCTCATGCTTGAACATGCAACTCACTAACATGAGTGGCAGCAAAAATAATATGATTGATGGTCTCCTGTGCATTCTGAATCAATTATTCTGAAATATTAAAACCTCACTCCTACGCCTACTGTCATTATTCTTGATGATGCTAGAAAGATGGTATTCATATCCTTTATAGAATACAGTCCTCCTAAATCAAATGTCCAAAACCAACGATCGTAATTGGCACTAATTCCTATAACTGATATGTTGGCAGCAGCTCCAACGTCAACTTTCTTTCCTAGGGTATTCTGTTCTGTTCCGAAATTTATGCCCATCCCAAATCCCAATCCGAAGAATATGTTTACATTTTCATGATGAAAATATGTAAAACGTATGGTAGGCATCAATACAATATTACAGAAATATTGTCCCGTGGTTCTGCTAACTTCTTGACCTTTGCCATTGCGTACCACATCTGTCCATCTCACATCGCTGGCATCCACCATTCCGCCATACGAAAACCATCCGTTATACCTGTTCTGATATTCTATCCATACATGCTGATCATAATGATAATCCTCTTTGTATGTACGACGATAATCTTCAGGCATTGTTGATACAATGTTTGTCGGATTGTGCCATATAAGACTTTCAAACAACTGATCACCCCAACCGACGCGCAACTCATGATTCATGAGCATGCGTTCTTCTTTGGTCTCTGCTTTAACGTAGGTGAGAGTGCATAAAAGAATTAATATGAGAATAATTCGGTATTTCACACCGCAAAATTAGTAAAATTATCATTATTTACCAAATAAAATCCTTTTATGTGTTAAATATAATGATAGTTGAGGATTCTTATACCTCTTAAATATATGTAAGATGGTATAATTATATTTGTGTAAAATGCGAATTTTATATGTCTCTTTTCTCAAAAGATACAAATATCCTGTTTTTTACGTAATTTGTCTACAAAAAATATCATTTATTTGCCATCTGCAGTTTGCAAAACACAAAATTTTGTAGTAACTTTGCAAGCGGTATAAATTGGTTCGATTAATCATATTTTCAAATTACCATAAGCAGTTTTATCAATGCTGGAAGCATTCTACGAAACACATAATTATTTGGTTGAGCATGTCAATGCACCTGTTCGACGCCGATTGATGGATGAGATCAACTGGTCTGATCGTTTGATCGGTATAAAAGGTTGTCGTGGAGTTGGGAAGACCACTTTCCTGCTTACATATGCAAAAGAGCGTTTTGGCGCCTCCAGAGAGTGCCTGTATGTGAATTTTAATAATTTCTATTTTGCAAGGCATACATTGCTTGAGTTCGCAGGCGAATTCGTTAGTAGTGGTGGAAAAACTCTCTTGCTCGATCAAATCTTCAAATATCCCAACTGGTCGCGTGAACTTCGTAAGTGCTACGAAAGATATCCGTCTCTTCATATTGTCTTCACCGGTTCTACGGTGATGCGTCTGAAAGAAGATAATCCCGATTTGCAGGATATAGTCAAAATGTACAATCTTCGTGGACTCTCCTTCCGTGAGTATCTCAATCTTCAGGCAGGCAAGTCATTCCCTGTATATACGCTTCAGCAGATTATTTCCAACCATGAACGTATCGCAAAAGAGATTGCAGCAGAAGTCAATCCGCTTTGGTATTTCCCCGACTATCTACAGCATGGCTACTATCCTTTCTTCCTCGAGCCGCGCAACTTCATGGAGACTCTCCTCAAAACCATGAATATGATGCTCGAAGTGGATATTCTCCTTATCAAACAGATCGACATCGGTTATTTGGAGAAGATTCGGCGCTTGCTATATATTATGCTTGAAGAAACACCTTGCCCGCTCAATGTTAGCCGACTATCTGAAGAAATCGACACTTCTAGGGCAACTATCATGAACTATATAAAATATCTGAAGGATGCTCGCCTCTTGAATCTGCTGTATATGCAGGATAAGAGCTTCCCGCAAAAACCGCAGAAATGCTATATGCAGAACACCAATCTGCTGTATGCTCTTCCTACTCGCAGAGTTAGCGAACAGACGGTGGTGGAAACATTCTTCTATAATGCTTTGCATTTCGGGCATAAGATAAATGCAACCGATCGGACGGCTCACTTTGTAGTTGATGGAAAACTATACTTCAATGTGGCTCTGCGTCTATCACAAAAAGCAGGATTCCGCCTTACCGCGGTCAACAATCTGGAAGTTGGAATGGGTAATCAAATCCCTCTTTGGCTCTTCGGATTCCTTTATTAATGACATCAAACAACATTAAACAATATTAAAAATCATTTTTATGGCAAAAGAAAAACGATTCCAAACAATGGACGGCAACCAAGCGGCTTCGCATATAGCCTATATGTTTACCGAGGTGGCTGCCATCTATCCTATCACCCCATCATCACCGATGGCGGAGAATGTTGACGAATGGGCTGCAGGTGGCCTCAAGAACATGTTCGGTGAGACCGTTCTCGTACAAGAGATGCAGTCGGAAGCTGGTGCAGCTGGAGCTGTCCACGGTTCATTGTCGGCTGGCGTGCTGACTACAACCTTCACAGCATCTCAAGGCTTGCTTCTTATGATTCCTAACATGTACAAGATCGCAGGCGAATTGTTGCCTTCTGTATTCCATGTTTCTGCTCGTACTCTGGCTTCTCATGTCCTCTGCATCTTTGGTGATCATCAGGATGTTATGGCTTGCCGTCAGACTGGCTTCGCCATGCTCGCAGAGGGTAGTGTACAGGAAGTGATGGATCTCGCTGGTGTTGCTCACCTCGCTACCATCAAATCACGCGTGCCTTTCCTCAATTTCTTCGATGGCTTCCGTACTTCACACGAATATCAGAAAGTGGAAGTAGTAGATATGGAAGACCTTCGTCCTCTCGTTGATATGGAGGCTTTGCAGGCATTCCGTAATCGCGCTATGTCTCCTATGCACCCTAACACTCGCGGATTGAACGAGAATCCTGACGTATTCTTCACACATCGTGAGTCTTGCAACCCCTACTACAATGCAGTAGAAGACATCGTAAGCGACTATATGGATAAGATCTCCGAGATCACTGGTCGTAAATATCGTCCATTCTCTTATTATGGCGATCCTGATGCAGAGAACATCATCATCTGTATGGGCTCTGCTTGTGAAGCTATACGCGAAGTGATCGACTACGAAGCAGACAAAGGCAAGAAACTCGGTATGATCAATGTTCACCTTTATCGTCCATTCTCGCTCAAATACCTCAAAGAGGCTCTGCCCAAGAATGTAAAACGTATTTGTGTGCTCGATCGTACAAAAGAACCGGGAGCTAATGGAGAGCCTCTCTTCCTGGATGTACGTGCTGCTCTCGATGAACTCGGCATGAAAGATCTTATCGTGGTTGGTGGCCGCTATGGTCTTGGTTCGAATGATACTACTCCTGCTCAAATGCTCGCAGTTTATGAGAACCTCGCTTTGCCGATGCCAAAGGATCACTTCACTGTTGGTATCGTTGATGATGTTACCTTCCTCTCACTGCCTGTAGGCGAAGAAATCGCTATGGGTGGAAAGGGTATGTTCCAAGCTAAGTTCTATGGTTTGGGAGCTGATGGTACAGTCGGAGCTAACAAAAACTCTGTGAAGATTATCGGTGACACTACCGATAAATATTGCCAGGCATATTTCTCCTACGACTCTAAGAAATCTGGTGGTTTCACTTGTTCGCACCTTCGTTTCGGTGACGAACCTATCCACTCCACTTATCTCGTTACCACTCCTAACTTTGTGGCTTGCCATGTTCAGGCATACCTGCATATGTATGATGTTACACGCGGTCTGCAGAAGGGTGGTACTTTCCTCTTGAATACTATTTGGGAAGGCGATGAACTTGCAAAGAATCTGCCTGCAAAAGTAAAGAAATACTTTGCTGATAATGATATCAAAGTCTATTATATCAATGCTACAAAGATAGCACAGGAGATTGGTCTAGGCAACCGTACCAACACTATTCTTCAGTCTGCTTTCTTCCGCATCACTGGTGTAATTCCGGTTGAAAAAGCAGTGGAAGAAATGAAGCACTTCATCGTTAAGTCATATGGCAAGAAGGGTGAGGATGTCGTTAATAAAAACTATGCAGCTGTTGACCGTGGTGGTGAGTTCAAGCAACTCGCCATCGATCCGGCTTGGTCGAATCTGGAGGTCAAAGATGCGCCTCTCGGTGTAAAAGCTGACGATCCTGAATTTATCCGCAACCTTGTTCGTCCTATCAATGCTCAGGACGGTGACTTGCTGCCCGTTTCTGCTTTCAAAGGCATTGAAGATGGCGTTTGGCAGCCTGGTACTAGCAAGTTTGAGAAACGTGGTGTTTCTGCTTTCGTTCCCGTTTGGAATGCTGAGAACTGCATTGAATGCAACAAGTGTGCATATGTTTGTCCTCACGCTTGCATCCGTCCGTTCGTTATGGATGAGGCAGAAGTTGCAGGATTCAATGGCGTAACTCGCGAGATGAAAGCTCCGGCTGCTATGAAAGGCATGCATTTCCGTATGCAGGTCGGAGTTATGGACTGCCTCGGATGTGGCAACTGTGTTGATGTTTGTCCTGGAAATCCGAAACTGGGTAAAGCTCTGCAGATGGTTGACCTTGAGAGCCAGATGCAAGAGGCTGACAACTGGAATTGGTGCGTAGAGAATGTGAAATCAAAACAGCACCTTATCGATATTCAATCGAATGTGAAGAACTCTCAGTTCGCTACTCCGCTATTTGAGTTCTCGGGTGCTTGCTCAGGTTGCGGTGAGACTCCTTACCTGAAACTCATTTCTCAATTGTTTGGCGATCGCGAAATCGTTGGTAACGCAACAGGTTGTACTTCTATCTATTCTGCTGCTGTGCCTTCAACTCCTTATACTACCAACGAAAAGGGCTGTGGACCTACTTGGTCTAACTCTTTGTTCGAAGACTTCACTGAGTTTGCACTTGGTATGCAGATCGCTCACCGTAAGATGCGTGAGCGTATAACTTTGCTCATGAAACAGGGTATGGAGTGCGATTGTTGCTCTGAAGAACTTAAGGCTATGTTCCAGGAATGGATCGATGGTCAGAAGAGCGCTGAGGTTACAAAACGCTTGTATGAGCCTCTGGTTGCTGCTATGGAAGCTTGCGGTTGTGATATCTGCAAGAAGATCCTCGCATGCAAAGATCACCTTATCAAACGTTCGCAATGGGCTGTTGGTGGTGATGGCGCTTCTTATGATATCGGTTATGGTGGACTCGACCATGTGATCGCTTCTGGCGAAGATGTAAATATTCTTGTGCTTGACACTGAAGTTTACTCTAACACTGGTGGACAGGCTTCCAAATCTACTCCTCTTGGTGCAATCGCTAAGTTTGCTGCAGCAGGCAAACGTGTTCGCAAGAAAGACCTCGGTATGATTGCTACTACTTATGGTTATGTTTATGTCGCTCAGATCGCTATGGGTGCCGACCAGGCTCAGACCCTGAAGGCTATCCGCGAGGCTGAGGCATACGATGGACCATCCCTTATCATTGCTTATGCTCCATGTATCAACCATGGTTTGAAAGCAGGTATGGGTAAGTCGCAAGCTGAAGAAGCAAAAGCTGTTGAGTGCGGCTACTGGCACCTCTGGCGTTACAATCCGCAACTCGAAGCAGAAGGCAAGAACCCATTCTCGCTCGATTCAAAAGAGCCTAAATGGGAACTCTTCAGCGATTTCCTCAAAGGTGAGGTGCGTTTCGCTTCTGTAATGAAGCAGTTCCCCGCTGAAGCTGCTGATCTCTTTAAGGCTGCAGAGGATAATGCTAAATGGCGCTATCGTTCTTACCAGAGAATGCTTTCTACCGATTGGTCGAAAGAAGAACCCAAGGCTGAATAAGCAATAGTCTCTTGATAATAAAGGCGGGTATCCGATCGATACCCGCCTTTGTTTTATTTGATGCAATCTTATTTCTCAGGTTTTTTCATGCGTTGTGCTAATCCGATTGCTCCTGTAGGGCAAACAAGTCTACATAGATGACAACCTACGCATTTTGTGCCAATGATACGCGGTTTCCTGTCATCGCCGAAAGCTATCGCCTGATGTCCTCCGTCTGCACAAGATATGTAGCAACGACCGCATCCTATGCACTTCTCTCTGTCTATCTTCGGGAATACCATAGTGTCTCTGTCGAGTTCGGAAGGTCGAACGAAATTGGGCAACTCTTCGCCTACTATTTCTTCCAGATTCTTTATGCCGCGTTCTGCAAGATAAGTCTGCATTCCCAATATCATGTCGTCTATTATACGGTACCCATACTGCATTACTGCAGTGCATACCTGCACGTTGCGACATCCTATCTGTATGAATTCCAAAGCATCCCGCCATGTCTCTATTCCACCTATTCCACTCACATCCAGATGCTTCTCTTGCGTGTTGTATATGAGTGGATTCTTAGTCATCTCAAGTATGAAACGAAGTGCTATCGGTTTCACTGCTTTCCCCGAATAACCTGAAACGGTCTTCTTCTTGCTCACTTCTGCCTCCTGCGACATCGTTACGGATTTTATCGTGTTGATGGCAGAAATACCGTCTGCGCCGGCATAAAACGACGACATCGCTGCATGTGTCATATGTGTTAAATTCGGAGTCATCTTCGGAATAACGGGTATGCTCACTGCGCGTTTCACAAAAGCTGTATAGAATAATATGAGTTCCGGATTCTGACCTACATCACTACCCATTCCGGCTATTCGCATCTGAGGACATGAAAAATTCAATTCCACTGCATCGCAACCTGCTTCCTCTGCCATCTTCGCCAGTTCTATCCATTCCTCGTCTTTCTCTCCCATGATAGAAGCCACTATGATCTTGCTTGGATAGTTCTTTTTCAGTCGTTTGAGAATGTCGAAATCCACCTCGTATGGATTCTCCGACAGTTGTTCCATATTCCTGAACCCTATGAAGGGAGTACCTTCTTTTCTCACTGCATCAAATCGTGGCGACACTTCTCTTATGTCTTGCTTGCAGATAGTCTTGTAGAAAACGCCTGCCCAACCTGCCTCCAATGCGCGTGCCACCATCTCATAGTTGGTGCAGATCGCGGAAGATGCAAGGAAAAACGGATTCTCGCAATGAATCTTGCAAAAACTTATTTCTAGAGAGGGTAGGTCATTGGTAGCATTCCCCGGTTTAGGACATGCTTCCTTCAACTCGCGAATACGGATCGGATGGTCATAATGAATACATGCATTCTCTGCCGCTAGCAGATCATCGTCACTGCAGTCACCAAACCAGCGCCAAGCATTCTTGGCATTGTCAAAACGAATCGCACGAATAGCTCTCGCTGGATCGCCTTGTGCGCATACCTTCGAACATGGAGCATCGTTGCATAAAAGACAACGGGCAACTTCTTCATTGATGTGTAACATGGTAGTATGGGTTTTTGTTTGAATTCTTATGCAGATTTTGAATATTTCTTCCGCAAAGGTACATATTTTTAAAAAATTTTGCAAATTATTTGTCAATTTCTGATTCTTGATGTATCTTTGTACGCTTTTAACATCCGTCTGATGGCGGAGTATTATGTATAATTTAAACGGAATAATCCATGAAGAAATTTATATCTTTGTCTTTGTTGATCTTCATCGCTATCCAACTCTTTGCTTGGGATAGTCCTATATCCATACCTGATATCGGGGTAGGTCATCTTCGTGTAATCGGACAAAACTCGCATAACTATTATTTAGATCTCACCAACTCCTTCTCGAGTTCCAGCACTGAGGCGGAATTGCTTGAAAAAACCGATAAGATGGCGAATACCTTTGTCGCTCTCAATGCCGATATTGTAGCTTTGTGTGAGGTGGAAGATTGCGATTCTATCCTCGGTTTGCTCACTGCACACATGAATTCAGTTTGTGGCCAGAGTGTGTATCGTTATATTGCTGATGGTGGATCTTCCACATATACCAAGTGCGGTTTTGTCTATCGAAAGGATAAAGTCGAGCCTTATAATGCTATGTATTCGGCATCTCCCTATAGCACTGTATATGAGAAACGTTTGCGTATTCAGTGCTTCAAAGAGTTGAGCTCTGGCGAGATGTTTACACTCTCGATGAATCACTTCAAAGCAAAAGTCAATTCTTCCGACGAAGGTGAGTCACAGCGTCTTACCAATGCAAATGATGTGATCAACACCCTCAAAACCACCTGCTACGATCCTGATGTCCTTCTCATGGGTGACCTCAATGCTTATCCTGGTGAGTCGTGCATTGTCTTGCTTGAAAATGCAGGTTATGCTGAGCAATTGCTGCTTTTCGACTCCAATGCTTATTCATATTATTATCAAGGAAGTTATGGCTTACTTGATCATGCCATGGCAAATAGCACTATGGCAAACCAGATCACTGGCGCTCAAGTCTATCATATCAACACCCTCGGATACTACGACTATAAATATTCCGATCATGATTGTTGCATGGTAGGTCTGAACTTGGGAGGTCTTACTCCTCCTCCCACACCTCCTGTAGAGTGTCCTGTCTTCGAATATGATTTCCGTGGAGGATTCAACGGCTTTGCTACTGTCGATATATCCGGGGATGCTTACTGGCAGTCAAATGAGAATTATGGCGCAACCATCAATTCTTATCGCAAGAGTGATAATCAGGAGCACTGGCTCATTTCACCTGCATTGGACTTGTCTAAGGCAGAAACTGCAGAACTTACCATCAACCACTGCATCTATTATGACAATGGTGTGACGGGCGATTATTGGAGTGACCAAACAGTTTGGGTGAGCACCGATTATGTTGATGGAAATCTGCCTTCTTCTGCTACCTGGCAGCAAATCGTCTTGTCTGATTATCCCTATAAAAACTATGGTGATGCGGTTGCAACCATACCTTCTCCCTTCTTGAAAGACGGTATGCATCTCGCTTTCAAGTATGTCACTCCATTGGCAGAAAACAGCAACTATTGGGAGATCAAAACTGCCAAGATACAGACAACATGCTCTGAAGTTGAAACTGCTACCGAAGATATTCAACCCGCGCAACCTGCTGCTAGAAAGATACTATACAACGGACGAATCTACATCGAGTACAATGGTCAAGTGTTCGATATGATGGGAAACCGACTGAAATAATTTCTTAATATATTAGAATATGAAAAAAATGATTTTGATGGCAATGCTTCTTTTGCCGCTCACAATGCTTAATGCTAAGAAAATGTCATTCATCGTTAATGGACCAGAAGAATACTATAATCGTGTAAGTGTGGTTAACGAAACCTCGCAGGAAGATTTCAAATGTCGTCTGGTTATTATGGATGATGAAGACAATACTGTAGATATCTATGGTGTTTACGAATTGAAGGACAATGGTGATGCCGATTCCAACAGCAAATGGCTTTATCGTGGAAGTAAAGTTGGAATAGAGATGCCAAAGAATTTTCCCGTAGAAGTATCATTTTCTGTAGAATATAAAGATTATCCTTTCTACGACATGCTTATCATTCGTCTCTTCGACCAGACTACGGAGTTTGATGAGCAGTAGAAGTCTCTCCTGACATTTTGTCATCATTTCCGTGTAATTACTTTGCAAAGTGTAAGCCGACGGATTGCCCAAAATAAGCCATAAAGAAGCCGAGTGTTAGCCATCTCAGCTTTTTTGACATTTTGTCGATATTTTCTTTGTTTTGCTTACATTTTGTCATCCGATCTCTATTCGGAGATCTGAGATAAGAATGAGGGTTTGCGGGGAGAAATCCTCACAAACCCTCATAACTTCATCTATATGCCCGCAATGATAGTCGCTGAATATCAATCGTTTGTTTCTTTGATATTTTGCTCTTCTGGTGTGCCTTCGTTTTCTTCAGTTTGCTCTGCGCTCTTGTCTTTCTTGTTGAAATAGCGGATGGCAGAGGCAAAAAACGCAGTGGCAGCACCTAGCAATGCTACCACTCCGGCAATGGTCTTTCCTATTCGACTCATGAGTTGTGTCTTTTTCGATTGTACTTTTGTTTCACTATCTCATATGAGTTGAGTGTCAACTCTTTCAGTAAGTCGTCTGGCGCACTATGCGGATCTATTCCTATCCAATGTTTTGGCGATTCGTTGTAAGGATTGCCTATGCAATCATATTGCGCTTTCAACTCGTCGATAGTCTCAGGCGGGCATTTGAGCGAGATCACATGGAAGTCATTGCAGTCAAAGAACGAGAACATGTGTCCGCATACATAAAACACTAACACACCCTCTCCGTTTTTAAATTTCTGAAACGGCAGTTTCTCTTCCACATCATCTCCCAGAGAGAGACAATAGTCGCGATATTCGTCAATATTCATAACTGATTATTCCGCGAGTTTGGTTATGTCATTATTTTGCGAGTTTGGTTATGTCTCGCGGATTTATAGCAAACTGTGTGTAACCATTTCGAGTGCAGGCGAGGAGCGAGCGTGTCACTTCCCACATGCTGTTGGCAAGTCCGCATAAGCGCATCAGTGGATAGAAGAGAATAAATACATACTGCATTTTCTGCATTCTCTTTTGCCCTTTTGCCCATCTCATGAGTGCAGGACGATAAGCAAAAGCATGTAGGAATCCCGCTTTGCGGATATACTCTTCTGTAGCACCTTTAATCGGCATCCACCATTGTTTGCCGTTTGGATCAGTGCCTGCTCCACTCAGATATACATATGTCATCTTCTGTTTGTCAGGCATAATGTCTGCGAAGTGTGTAGGGATGTCGTATGATATCTTGCGATATACATCCTCGGGAGTACCTATCGAGGTGATACCTGCTATGAAATACACAGCATCGTAACCGGCGAAGTGCTCGTCATCGGCTTGCAGTTGCATGAAGTCTTTGACGATGTATTCTTCCAGTTTCTGCTTTTCTTCAGGGCTCAGACAGTCGTATTTATGGATCTCAACCGATCTACGACCAACTGAAAGCACTTTCTCCACTTGGGGATTTCGCAGCAATTCGAGCATCACTCCTTCGCCAACATATCCTGTGGCTCCTGTGAGTATGATTTTCATCTCTTTTATGAATTATCGTTTGCCAACTATTATTTGCCGACTGGTGTTTTGCCGGTCATTATTTTGCCAGCATTGCTTCAATGTCTTTCTCGAATTCGTTTGGCTCGGTGGTAGGAGCATAGCGTTTGATGGTAGTTCCATCTTTGGAGATGAGGAACTTGGTAAAGTTCCACTGGATGTCGCTTTCTTTCTCAACACTGTCGCTGATTTTACTGAAGAGCACTTTTGCAGCCTTTGCTTTGAGGCCTTTGTAGTCCTCTTTAGGAGCTTGCGTTTTCAGATAGTTGAAGATAGGATCTGCAGCTTCGCCATTTACGTCGATCTTCTTCATAATCTGGAAAGTAACGCCATAGTTGAGTTGGCAGAACTCTTCTATCTGACTGTCGGATCCCGGGTCTTGTTCTTTAAACTGATTGCATGGGAATCCGATTATGACGAGTCCTTGATCTTTATATTTCTTGTTCAAATCTTCGAGTCCTTTGAACTGGGGGGTGAATCCGCATTTGCTTGCAGTATTGACGATAAGCAAAACTTTGCCTTCGAATTGCGCAAAATCGAGTTCTTGTCCACGGCTTGTGAGAGCCTTGAAATCATATATCTTTTCCATTTTGTTGTTAGTTTTATTACATGATATGAGGCAGCATACGGTTGCCAGAATCAATATCATTATCTGTTTCATGCTGGTTGCCATTTGCATCTGACAGGTGAGACGATGGTTCCCTCTTTCTTAAGTTCTGTAAATGCTTTGTCGACTTCTTTGCGATCGGCGTTGAGTGCTTTTGCTATTTCTCCTGCAGAAACGGGTTTTCCTGCTTCGCGCATTGCGTTTAATACTTGATCTTTCATGACGGTTATTGTTTTTGATATTTGTTGAAGTTATATTGTTTTCTGAGTTCTTCCTGTCTTTCCGGAGTTTGTGAGGTGAAGAAAGCTTTCCATCCGGGGCAGAAGTTGATATGCCAGCGCCAGAAGCGTCCTAATGCAGAGTCAGGTTTTGCATCGTAATGTGCGCGGAATTTGCAATTCTCACATGTGTGTGCCATAGTCAATATCTTTATGATAGCTGATTAATTACATCATCGAAATAAGGAAATTCTCGTATCCAAGTTTGTCGATGTAGTTGAGATATTGTGCTTCCCAGGCCATGTGCTCTGTTTCTCCGTCGATCCATTTCTGGATGAGTTTCTGTGTTGGATAGTCATCGGCAAAAGCAGCTGCGAGTTCACTCAGTTGTTTTACTGCCTCGGGATTATAGTCAGACTCGATCTGTTGTTTGGGATCGTCATAGAAAGGAAACTCCATTGTTTTCATTGCTTCTTGGAGATCAGCGGGTTTGCAACCGAGTTCGACGAGTCGATTAAGTACTTCTTCTGCTTCCTGCCACTCTTCTTCTGCTTCTTCTTTCCATTTGTCAGCGAGTTTGTTCCATCCTTGGAGTCGGTTGTAAGCCGAGAAAGCGAAATGTTGTTTACTGTTACCGAACCATGCAGCTCCGTACATGGCAAAAGTCTTTAAAGCTTCTTCTTTTTTCATGATTGTATAATTTTAATTGGTTTATAATGTATTCTTGTTCTGTAATGTGTAATATGTATTGTGAGATGTGAAATTCCAAACCTCACTTCAGTCCTTGAATCAGTTTGTCCAAGGTTGGGATGATGGCAGTGAGTTCTTCCACTGATGCTGTTTTTTCTATAATGTTCGCGCTCAGGCACTCAGGCACGCGCGAGGCTTGGTCGCGTAAAGCTATACCTTTGTCAGTCAGCGAAACAATACGCTGACGAGTATCCTCTTTGCCTTTCCTGCGGCTAATCAATCCTGCTTTTTCCATCCGCTGAAGCAATGGAGTTACAGTATTGGTTTCCAGCACCAGACGATTTGCAATATCGCATACCGGTTGATTGTCTTTCTCCCACAATACGAGTAGAACCAAGTATTGCGGGTAAGTGATGCCCATTGGTTCCAGAAGTGGATAATAGGCACTCATTGTGAGTCGTGCAGCCGTATATAGGCGGAAGCAGAGTTGATTATCTAATTTCAGTTGTTCGTAATCCATTTCAAAGTATTGTTTGTCTGTTTCTTAAGTGAGATATGTCGTTCACGATGCAAAATTACAACAAATATTTAAATGTCGCAAGCGATATATCTATTTTTGGTGAATAATCTTAAGGATAGTAAATTAAATCTTAAAAAACGTGCTATTTTGTGGTAATCGCTTTACACCAACTGATGAAATATCTTATACCTGCGATGGTGAGTGCTATACCAAGTCCGGGATAGAATCCTGCAAAGAACTCTGCTGGCATACCGGGAATAAACTTCAAACTGATACCTAACCCCATCATAAAGAAAATGAGAATATAACCGTGCAGATCGAAGAATGCAAAAAGCGATTTTTTGCGCTCGGGGAAATTCAGAATGCGTGCCGTGTAGCGCTTTACGAAGTTGTTGAACATGAGAGAGAAAGAGATGGCTACTACTACTGCAATAACGCATAACCACCATACTCTTTCGTGATGGGTAATGCTTACTTGCAACATGGCTTGTATGCCTGTGATAAGAATCTTCACTCCGGGCCCAAACCAGCACAGCACTTGCATCAGTAGCAAATGCTCACGATTGACAGGTAAGATGCGGTCTGTATTCATGATTTTCTTATATTTAGATCTTATTATAGTAATTGTTTTTCTCTAATCGTTTCCTAATTATTTCCATGTGAAGTTACCCTTGCCGGCAGCTATTTCGAAGTGGTATTTCACTATGCCGAGATCAACCTGTGTGTAACCTGCCAATGAGAAACGAGTTTTAGCTTCAACATAATGGTTGTCGTGAAGAATGAACTCAAATTTCTGTTGATTGATTGCAGTAGGAGCAAGCAAGGTAGCTTCTACACCCTTACGAAACCAATCCGGACATGTGCCTTCTGATGCGTCTATTTTCGCTACATCGGCAAAGTTTTTCTTTTGCGGGTGTAGTATGCCTTGCGTAGCACCATAACCGAGTGCAATGACACAATGAAGTACTTCTCCTCCTCTTATGACGTATTTGTCCGGTTGTTTGCGAAAAGTCAATCCTACCCAGCAACTATTCAAACCGAGCGTCTGTGCAAGAAGCACTATTTTTTCTCCACAATAACCAATGGCTTCTTCAGATTCTTTTTTGCCAATCATAGCAAGGTAATTGCTTACTCCGCTGAACTTGCCATATTTGGCGAGTCCGCTCGAAAAAGCGTTTGGTTCGTTGGTCACCAATTGAATATGCAATCCGGTTTCTTGGTTGCATTCGTCTATCAGCGCTTGAATTAGTTCAATTTTCTCTTCTTCGATGGGTTTATTAGTGTATTGTCTTACACTATGTCGGTTTTTGATTGCGTCTAACAGTGTCATTTGCGTAGTGTTTTCAATAATTGTTTTTGTTCGGGGGTTATGCGATAGCTCTCAATGGCTTTTTGTATAGTCTTGTTGTGCGTAAAATTTTCCAAACGCTGTTGCTCTATGTAAGATAAAGTTGCATCCCATTGTTTTGCAAGTGCTGTTGCAAAAAACCATGCTTGCATCATTTGGATGTAATACTCTTTGCTTTCGACGGATGCCACCCATTGCAAGTATTCAGGTTTGAAGTCCTCGTCCAGAAAATGCTGCATCAAGATGCCTATGCCAAAGCGTGTGGTGTAGGTATGTGTGTCAGCTATCCATTGTCGGATATACGGCAATAAGTCGTTTTTATGTTTTTTGAAGCATCGTGGCGATAGTTGGTCGCATGTAGCCCAGTTGTCGACATACGGAAGGAAATCTTGCAGCTCTGTGATACAGACTATGAAGTTTTTCTCCTCGGAGAGGATAAACGCATGCAGTTGGTTTTCGTCGAAAAACCGATGCGGCAGTTGCTTAATGAACTGATGCGCGTCAGTGGTCTTTGCCAGTTGCTTTGCCAATTTTCGCAAGTCGGGAGTTCGTACTCCGATTATCGTCTCCCGTTTAACAGTTGGCAGCAGTCTGCTTTGGAACTCAGCATACGCATCGTCTTGCAAGGAATAGAGTAGGGCGATGATTTCTGTCATGTGGTTTATAGAGAACAGTTCGTTGGGTTTGCCTATAGTGATCCCGGCAGTCATCTGTAGCGTGAGGAGATCTGCAGGTATCTGTTTACTTTTTAGATTACTTCTTCGAGCAAGCCGGTGACGGAATCGATTATGAATCCGCGGACGATTATGTTGGTTGGCACGAGCGGATGTGTCTGAATGGTTTTTACTGTTTTGAGGACTGACGTGCGGGTGTCATGAAATCCCTCCAGCCAGTGGTTGAGGTCGATGCCGCACTCTCGTATGGTATGCAGTATCTCGTCGGTTATTCCGCGTTCTTTCATCAAATGATGAAAATGGCTGTAACTCATGTGACAAGCCCCGCATTGAGTATGTGCAACAACCATGATCTCTTGTACTCCGAGTTCGTAAATAGCGACGATGAGACTTCGCATGGCGGAGTCGAAGGGTGAGATGATGAGTCCTCCTGCATTTTTGATGATTTTAGCATCACCGTTTTTTAGTCCGAGTGCAGCAGGCAAAAGTTGGGTGAGTCGCGTATCCATACATGTGAGCACTGCGAGTTTTTTGTCGGGATATTTGTCGGTGATATACTTCTCGTAGCCTTTTTGCTGGACGAAATTTCTGTTGAAATCGATGATTTGTTCTATCATAATGCACTCATTTGGATTGATTTATATTGGTTACAGACTTGCCAGCAGGATCTGTTTTATATCCTGCTCTGAGAGTGGGGCATATGCCTGGTCTAGTCCTTCATTGACGGCGATGTGATGTGCCATTTCATCAATACGACTATCGTCGATTCCTACTTCTTGCAAGTGCATCGGAATGCCGATAGAGAGGAAGAAGGCATAAGTCTCATCGATAGCTTTGCGGGCTATCTCCCAATGGTTGAGCGAGGGATCTATTCCAAATACATTAATTCCGTATTTGACGAATCTGGGAAGAGTGTGCTCGTTGAGTATATGTTTCATCCATCGTGGTGTTATTATGGCCAACCCTTCGCCATGCGTGATGTCATAATAAGCACTCAACGCGTGTTCAATGCCATGACACGGCCACCCGGATTTGCTATTGCCTAATGCCAGTATGCCATTGCAACCATAAGTGCATGCAAGCATCATTTCTGCGCGCGCAGTGTAGTCTTCGGGGTTCTCAAGACACTTGCGACCATTTACCATCAAACTCCTAAACATGGACTCGCAGAATCCGTCGTTAAGCAATGTGGCATCTTCTACGAAATACTGCTCGATGGTATGATTGAAAGCATCAGCGATGCCTGCTGCAGTCTGTTTTTTGCTGACAGTGAAGGTATATGTGGGATCAAGAAAAGAGACTGCGGGGAAGATCAGTGGGTCGAGGTAGCCTATTTTATCGTTTGTCTCTGTGCGTGAGATGACGCATCCTCTGTCGTACTCGCTGCCAGTAGCAGCCAATGTTATTATATCCACGATAGGGAGTGCGGCCTTGGCTTTTACTTTGTATGAAATCAGATCCCATGGGTCGCCATCGTAGCAAGCTCCAGCGGCGATGGCTTTCGAGCAGTCGAGCACACTGCCGCCTCCCACAGAGAGGATGACATCTACTTTGTGTTCTTTGCACAGACGCACGCCATCCAGCACACTAGGGTCGTATTTGGGATTGGGTTGGATGCCGCTCAGTTCTACGATCTGGAAATCTTGCAGCAGTTGTTTTACTGTCTGGTACAGACCAATTTTCTTGATACTGCCTCCGCCATAAGTCAGAAGGATTTTCTTTCCGAAAGTATTCATCACTTCCGGCAGTTTCTCTACTACTCCCTTGCCGAAGATGAGGCGCGTAGGAGTTTGATAATCGAAGTTTTTCATATCTCAATAGTTTTAATGATTCTAGCTGGGACTCCGCCAACAACAGTGTTGGCAGGTACATCTTTGTTTACTACAGCTCCTGCCGCTATGATAGCACCATCACCAATTGTGACCCCTTGCAGGATGGTAACGTTTGCTCCGAGCCATACCCGGTTGCCGATATGTATCGGTTTGGCAGTCATATCGCCTCGATGCATGGGATCGGGATTATGATTGAGAGTGCAGAGAGTAGAATTGTGACCTATTAGTGCGTCATTGCCTATAAAGATCCCACCTTGGTCTTGAAACTTGCATCCTGAATTGATGAACACGCGTTCGCCGATGTGAGTGTTTTTCCCGCAGTCGGTATAGAAAGGTGGAAAGCATCCGAAACTCTCAGGCACATCGATAGCCCATAGTTCTGCAAAGAGTTTTCGAAGTTCTTCGGGTGTATGATATTTACCGTTTATCTCGGCGGTGATACGCAGGGCATCTTGTGAATATTTATGAAATGCCATGTGCAGTTCAGATCCACCAATAATAGGTGCAGGATCTGCCATTCTTTCACGAAACTGTTGTATGGTCATAGTTTTATCTCCTTTTTTCCATTGATGATAACGATACCGTGTGGGTTAGAAATCGTTGGCCGCCCTAGGATATCGTATGCCTTATCTGTTTGTTTTGCTATAGGGGTGTTTATACCATCGATAGACGTAGTGCCTGCAGCTGTGAAACTGACGGTTACATTGCCATTCCCGACTGTTTCCGCAAGTCCTGACGGATTGTCGATATTTCCAAGGCGTGTGTAAGAATAGCTGCTGCTGAAAGTTTGGTAGAACAGCACTATGCAATTGTCGCCATAGAGCATGATGTCGCCTGTGTTGATTGTTCCAGGTCGATAGGTGTCGGTGGGCAGTGTGGAATCGAGATAACAGTATTTCTCGTTGTTGTTGAGTTCGCTCATGTTGAGTGTAAGTGGGAGCATTTGGGCAAAGGCCTTGGCGGTGGCATTGTCTGCAAGTGTTGCGACATAAGTCCTGCCACCTACGATGACATTGGTAGACATGGTGTTTTCTTCTGTTTTATTGAGTTGGCAATTGTTGACCCATCCGGTTACCAGAGCCGGCATATTGGCTCGGTTGGAGTTGTTGATCCATAGATTTTCGCTGCAATAATCGGCATTTGGCACCAGCCGTTTGCAGTCGGCTACAACGCCGCTGATATTGCTTGATGCAGAAGAGACTACGAGTCCGAGTTTTTTATTAGCCATCTGTTGTCCATATTGGAAGAGAAAGGTCTGCATGATGGCAGCCATCTGGCTCCACCAGAGTGGTGTGACAATGATGATGGTAGAATAATCGTCGACAGAGACAGTAACCGGGTCGATGTCAGGATATGATTCGGCCTTATCGGGATTATCATTGATGGCATTAAGCAACTGTGTGCCGAGAGCATAGTTGTTGGCATCATACTTCAGATCTTTCACAGCCGGTTGTATCTCGAGGACATCTGCGGAAATCTGCTTTTTCAATTCGTTGACAATACTTCGGCAGTTGCCTGTATAACTATAATAGGCAATAAGTGTCTTTGAATATCCCGCGCTGATGATTATGCTAATTGCACAAAGTAATATTAATAAACGTTTCATACATTTTTCCCTAATTCGTAGGCTTCTTGAAGTTTGGGGTTATCGGTAATGTCACGCGGATTGTTAACTCCTCCGCAGAAGAGATGCTGTTTGAGTGATGCTTTTTCGAAGCAGTCGATCCATCCCTGTAGTCCGCTCTCGGCGCGCTTGGGTGTGTCAGTATCATCTTCTGCCGCTGTGGTCAAGAGATAGATATCTCGGAAATGGTAGTCTTTTGGATACATGGCATTCATTCTGTCGATGAGAGTCTTCATCTGACCAGACATTTCATAATAATAGATAGGTGTAGCCCAGCAGACAACATCAGCATTGAGTACGCTTTCCATAATGTCGGGCACATCATCTTTAAAGACACATGCACCTGTGCGTTGGCAAGAGAGGCAACCAATACAGAATAGTATCTTTTTGCCACGAAGGGAGATTATTTCCACATCGTGCCCTGCACTTTTTGCGCCCTCAGCAAATTGCTCTGCAAGCGTGAGACTATTAGAGCCTGCCCGAAGACTGGTTGAAATAACTACTACTTTACTCATAGGTCAATTGATTTTTTCATTTATATTTCGTTCGATCTTGTTGAGAGTGTCGAAAAAACGATATGTGGCAACGGCAGGTCCGCAGAGTAGTATGCCGAATGTATTCCATCCAAACATATGCCACCAGGAGGTATATGGTCCTTCGATGCCCAGATTAATTGCTTTTGTTTTTAGTTGCTCAGCTATTCTTGCCATCCAAACGAGAGTGTAGATAAACGCGGTAGGTATTCCCCAGAGGTATGCTATCCAATATGGTTGCGTTTTTCGCTCCAGAATTTCATCCAATTCCTTTTGCAATCCCAAGGGCATGTAGATGAGGAAGAATAGTCCTCCTGTGCAGAAATCTACAACTCCTAGCCAGAATCCTTTTCGGTTAGTATGCTTGTATTTCACTTGTCTTTTATTAATTTGGTTATGCCGACATATGCAAGCAGGATGAGATTCATCATGAGAGCGTATATGATGGCAGGAATGGCAATTATCTCGTTGTTGAAAATAAGCGGACTGCAAGCGATGGTGATGGCTTGCGCAGCATTCTGTATACCGATTTCTATGACGAGAGTGCGTCGTTCTTTGCTTGTTAGACGAGCTATCAAGGCAATCAATGCTCCGCAACTCGTGGTGGCAAGGATGAGTATAGTCATTATCAATCCGAGAGATGTGAATTCATTGACGATGGTTTGCCTATGTTGTATGAAAAAAACGGTAACCAAGAGCACGAGAGCGGGCATGGCAATGCGTTTGAGTACGTTGTGGATTTTCTCTGCTGCGGTAGATCGGAAGATGTTGACAATAAATCCGATGGAGATGGGGACTACCATAAGCACTATATTCTGCATGAGGAGTTTGCCTACAGGCAGATGTATGTTTACGGCCTCGCCTACATCTGCAGTCACCCATGCCATGATGAGTGGGAGAGTGAAAAGAGTGATGATGCTGCTGAAAGCGGTAAGCGTGACAGAAAGTGCCACATCGCCTTTGGCAAGCATGGAGAATACATTGCTTGAACTCCCTCCGGGACTACATGCTACGAGCATTATACCTATTATGAAAAGGTTAGAGGTTAGAGGTGAAAGGTTAGAGGTGAGGGGTGAAAAGTGGATAATACCCCATGCGATGAGGGGAAGCAAAATGATTTGCCCAATCAAACCTATGATTACAGGTTTGGGGCGAGTGGCGATGAGTAGGAAATCCTGAGGCTTGAGAGTCAATCCCAAGTCAAACATCAACAAGGTGAGTATGGGTAATACAATAAATATTGTGTTCATTATTTGTTGTGTTTATTAGCTATATCAATGATTCTTTGAGTTACTTGCTCTGGATGGTCAACGAGCAGTTGTCCGTGATTCATACCTTGAAATATCTGAATGTGTGCGTCAGGATAGATAGACAACAGGTGCCTCGCTTGTGGTTTGGCGACAAAAGCTTCTTTTGTTCCATACCAGAAATGTATGTCATTCCCAAATACAGATTCAAGGCGATTGGTGTAAACGGATTTATATCCATCTAAGACAGCTTGACTGCCTCCCCACGGCCATGTTTTTTTGCATTCATCGAGAAGGACACCGAAATAGTGTGAATGAAAGACCCATTTCCAGAATCCGGTCCAATGGTAGCAAGTCCACACGTTTGCTGCCTGATAGTAGCGCAAAGGATTTATCAACCATTTCGGCAAAGGCAACAGAGGAGCAGCATCGAGGATAGAGTGGTCTATAGTCAACTCGTTTCTTTCCAACACCCGGGAAAGAATTTTTCCTCCCAGCGAGAGTCCATATGCGCATGAAAGATGAGCATCGTGGCTCTTTTGCACATATGCTATCACTTGCGATGCTTGGTTATCGATGGAAGTGAAATGTGTATGCTCATCCAAGGTGAATCCATCCACCTCCACTGCAATGATACAAAATTGATTTTCTAGCAGATGAATAAGCGGTAGAAATATCTCATACGAAACTCCCAATCCTGGTATGAGCAATAATGTCGGTGCTTTTTTGTTGCCGAAGAGTTGAAACTTCATTTTGTCATTCCCTTTTTGCTTGTTCTGAGACATCTATATGGTCTGTGCTCGGAATCCATTCGGAATACACTTGTGCAGCCGTTTGCTCGTCATTGCGAGAGATGGTGTGCAGATATCGATATAGATTCTTGTCATCATCTTGGGGCAAGAGGAATAATCGACATTGCAAAGTATCGCCGAGGAAAGTCTCTTTCAACCATCGAATGGTAAGGCATTGAATGGTATGTGTGCTTAAGAAAGCCTCGTCTGCAGTTTGCATTGCGATACTTAGATAAGTGCGGTTGTTGACATGCCCGTTGAAATCGAGATTTATGGGATTGACACGGTGGTCAATCTGTTGCAGGAGAGTTCCATCTGACAGGAAAACTCTTTTCTTGTGTGTATCTGTTGTGACCTCCTGGAATACGGGCAACTCCGGTAATAATGGAGTGAAAGGAGCAAGTCGATGCTCGTTGGTGTCCAAGAGCGTCCAACATCCGTAGCCATGTGCGACTTCAGAACCATCCGCCTTGCGTACACGAAACTCCGCATATAGTCGCAAAGTTCCAATCTCGCTATTCCAGACGGTTACCTCTATATCGTCAGACCAAAGTGCAGTTTTCGTTTCAAACCATGCATCAAACTCTGTAATGACCCACATGAGATTACGTTTGACGATGTCGAATGCAGCAAGATGCAAACAGGACATATATCGCGCCCAACAGTCTTGATAATAGAGCAATATGGCATTTGGAGTTATCCGATAGCGGGTATCCATATCGGCAGCCGTAATGGAATAGTGATGAGAGTATTGTTTAAGATCAGTCATTTGCGGATGATTCAATCGTCTTGAGATTTTAGGTTATGATGTTTATTTTGTTATTCTGATGCGTTTTTCGGAGTGTGGAAATTGAAAGTCTTTCTGTGATATGGAGTAAGACCAAATTGTAGAATTGCTTTTCGGTGCTCAGGAGTAGGGTATCCCATGTTTCTATCCCAACCATATTGCGGATACTCCTGATGCAATCGCCGCATGTAATCGTCTCTGTAGGTTTTAGCGAGTACTGATGCAGCAGCGATAGACATGTATTTTCCATCTCCTTTTACAATAGTCAGGTAAGGAATGGGTATGTCTGTTTGAGGATGAAAGTAAGGTTTGAATCGATTGCCATCCACGATGATATGCTCCGGTTGAGGCTTGAGTTGCTCCAGCGCGCGATGCATAGCAAGGATGGAAGCATTTAGTATGTTAATACGATCGATTTCTTCTGCTGTGACTTCAGCAACTGCCCAAGCGATTGCATTCTGCTCGATTAGAGGTCGGAGTGCATAGCGCTCGTTTTCTGTCAGTTGCTTGGAGTCGTTGAGGATATCATTCTTAAAATCCGGAGGCAAGATGACTGCAGCAGCGAATACAGATCCAGCAAGAGGTCCTCTGCCAGCTTCATCACAACCAGCTTCGATAACACCGCGGATACAATATTGTTCAAGAGAATTCAAATGTATATAGTATTAGAATGGATATCCGATAGCAAAGTGGAAGGTCATATCATCTTTCCAGCAGAGACCATTTGTAGCAGTACGCCATTGCTTCTGGTCGTTGTAGAGTCGACTTGGATCGTATAGTTTGACACCAAAGTCAACACGGAGTACAAGGAAGTCGAAGTTGAGTCGCAATCCTATACCATAACTCCATGCGATCTGCTTGTAGAACTCCGTGAATTTGAACTGACCATGTGGCTGACTTTCATAGTCGAATATAGTCCATATGTTTCCTGCATCCGTAAAGAGTGCCATTTCCAGCGCCCAGATAAGTTTTATACGATACTCCACATTGAGGTCAAGTTTGATATCACCCGACTGGTTGTTGAAGTCGATTCTCTTACCAGTTCCACGGTATCCACCAGGTCCTAGAGAACGAATAGTCCATCCTCTGACACTATTGGCTCCTCCTGCAAAATAGCGTTTCTCAAACGGAATGACCGATGCATTTCCGAATGGGACTGCCACACCCAACCCTGCATGGAAAACAAGACGATGCAGTTTGTTGAAGATCCAGTTGAATGTGTAGTTTACTTCACCCTTTGCATATTGAGCATAAGGAATCTTGAAAATTACATATTGTCCGTTTTCGTTCTGCTGCAAATGGAAGATGTTGCTTATTCCATAAAGCAGATTGCCCGCAGTTTCCACGGAATATCGTACACTGGAGTAGCTTCTGAGAGGTTGGGAAGATCGATAAGTAGAGTAGGTTCCCGTGTATGACCAATCCATAATGAAGTGGTCTTCATATGAATACTTCATTATGTTTTCTCCTTTGAGGAAATAATCGCGGAAAGCATCGCTAATCCAGGGGAGGTAAACATAACTGATATCTATGAGATTGAAGTAGTGTCTCCAGCGATTCCTGTTTGTGAGTATATAATAACTCAACCCGGCATTTGCTATAGTACGCGTGAATTCCTCAGGTCGGTTTTGGTAGCTGTATCCAAGATTGATCTTGACATTGCTAGGGAATCGGAGTCCTGCTTCTGCTTTACCTTCGATAGCACGACTGCCATTCTGTCGCCATTCATAGTTGAAGTGACCATTGATGGAAAATTCTTCCGATCCCCGGAAGATATTACGGTTTGTATACCCCACACCAGCACCAATACCCCAGTCGCCTGCCGAGAAAGTTCCTTCTATATCAGCGGTTACATTGTGCAATTTCGCTCTTGCCACAGAGACATGGCAGTCGAGCAGACCATCTCCTGCCGGAGTGAAGTTGATGCTTACATATTTGACTGCCGAGAGTCGGTTGAGCATAACATAACTACGCTCAACACGATTGATGTTGTATGTATCGCCGGGTTTGATCTGGCATTGACGCATGAGTACACGCTCTCTCAGGAGTTTTCTTCCATAATAGAGGAAAACATAATCTCCTTTGTAAACAGTATCAGGTTGCTGCTCGTTTTCTTCACTTACATTACTATTGGTTGAGAAAATGACTTTCCTGATTCTGTATTTGGTGAAGACCTGTTGTTGCAAACTATCGGGCAGAAGAGCAAAGTCCTTGTTAAGGATCATCTGCAAGTCGATTTCGAGCGGTCGATACGTGCTATCAGCTTCATACTGAAGCAGTTCCTTGTCGAAGTAGTAGTATCCGATGCTTCTCATCGCTTGGGTGATTCGCTGTCTTTCTTCATCAAAGATATCTGTGTTGAAAACCATTCCTTCGCTTATTCTGCTTCTTCGAGTGGCAATATAATTAAGGTCAGGTTGCTTGAGATTGACATTATAATATCTGAGATGATAAGGTTCGCGTGCAGTGATATTGTAAGTAAGTCGAACCTTTCCCTTCTCAACCTCCGTAACCTCTCTCTTCTGGCCTTTGACTTTCTCCCCTTTGATCTTCTCAGTTACCATCTTTACCTTCATCACCGTATCCACAGACGAGCGGAAATAACCTTTGTTGTCCATTGCCTTTTTGAGTTGGTACATGGATGCTTCGGCCAGTTTCTCGTCGAATATCTCGGGTGGTTCCCCCAGTTTTCTGAGTTGTCGGTTGATCCACTTTGCGGAGTCGCCTTTCTGCAGATTCCATATGTTGAGTTGCAACTTCCAGAATCCCAGAACTTCGGTGTTTTGCTTTTGACGGAGATAGGTTTTGAGTTCGTCTGCTTGTACGTCTTTCGTATCGTTGACATGCACTTTTGTTTTGTCCAAGAGGTATTTGTCCTCAGGTACAAATTTGGTAGTGCGACACCCTGTGAGTGCCACAATAACAAGGCAAAACGATATGAAAGCTACATATTTCCGCATAATAATGCAAATTAACGTGCAAAAGTATGAATTTTTTGGTGAATATGCAAATATTTTTTGCATATAAATATAAGAGTGGCATTTGAGACAGAAATATTGCGATTGTCGGTCATGAAAAATATACGATTTTTAAGATTTTCCCGACAAATTGCACAATGAGGAGTGGTCAAAAAGTAGGCAAACACTCGACTTCTTTCCGGCTTCAGAAGGAAAGTGCTGTTTTTTAAGATGAGTGAGAGAAATGTCAAATTTGGAAAGAACTTCTGAAAAAGCTATTAAATTTGCATACTCGCAATTTTAGTATTATCTTTGCATCGTGAAATTATGCGTCATTTTTCAAATTTATTGAAAAAAGATGCATCAAGCATAAACCTAAAAAACAAGAAAACAATATGGGTGATTTTTTAAAGTACATGCTCGCAACAGTATGCGGCATTATTCTGCTCTCGATGTTGAGCATGATTATGTTTTTAGTGTCAGTAATCGGAATGGCAGCATCATCTGCCGGTGAGACTCAGTTGTCGAAACATTCGGTTTACAAGATTCAATTGGATGGCGAATTGGTAGAGAATACCAACGATGATCCGATGGCAGCAGCAGTTGCCAAAATGATGAAGCGTGAAATTCCGACTCAGATAGGTTTGAACGACCTTCTGCGCAATATCCGAATAGCGAAAGAGAATCCGAAGATTGAAGGAATTTATCTGAAAGGCGGTTCATTATCAGCAGGTTACGCATCGATGCTTGAACTTAGAAATGCGTTGGAGGATTTCAAGGAAAGCGGCAAGTTTATAGTGGCATATTCCGACAGTTATTCTCAGGGCAACTACTGGTTGGCATCCGTGGCAGACAAGATTTGCTTGAATCCTTATGAAGGCGGTTTGTCGTGGTCAGGTATAAGTTACAACATTATGTTTTATGCACGTGCATTGGAGAAACTGGGAGTAGAGATGCAGGTAGTGAAAGTAGGTACATTCAAATCGGCAGTAGAGCCTTATATATTGTCCGGGATGAGTGAAGCTAACCGTCTGCAAATGAATGTGTTGGTGGAAGATATGTGGAAAGTTGTGACCGAGGATGTGTCTTCAAGCAGAAACATTTCTGTAGAAGATCTGAACAAGTATGCAGACATGAATATGGATTTCCAACCGAGTGAGAGTCTTGTTGAATACGGTTTGGTTGACACATTGCTGTATCCTCAGTCAATGAAGGCAGTGCTTGAGGAGATAACGGGAACTGAAGACTATAAACTGGTATCTCACAGCGAGATGTTGAACGTGAATGACAAAGAGAAATCGTCGAAGAACAAGATAGCCATTATTTATGCAGAAGGCAGCATTACCGATGACAAAGGTGAGGGTATAGTAGGCACAGAAATGGTGAAACTAATCAACAAGATGGCAAAGAAAGACGAGGTTAAGGCAGTTGTGATGCGCGTGAATTCTCCCGGTGGATCTGCCAATGCAAGTGAACAGATCTGGCATGCTTTATCACTTTTGAAAGAGAAGAAACCTTTGGTAGTATCGATGGGTGACTATGCAGCATCAGGCGGTTATTATATCTCTTGCATAGCAGACAGTATTCTTGCAGAACCCACCACATTGACCGGTTCAATCGGTATATTCGGATTGATACCTAACGTATCCGGTCTTGCCAACAAGATAGGAGTTGACTTTGACGGAGGAGGCACAAACAAGATGAGTCAGATGAACTCCAACATGATATACAAGGGCATGAATGCCGACGAGCGTGCATTGATGCAAGGTCATATCAATCGCGGATACGAACTGTTTGTCAAACGTTGCGCCGATGGTAGAGGAATGACAACAGAAGAGATCAAACAGATAGCAGAAGGTAGAGTTTGGAGTGGTACGCGCGCAATAGAAATAGGTCTGGTTGACGGATTCGGCACTACTCGTGATGCAGTGAAGATCGCTGCAGAATTGGCAAATCTTGAGAAATATGAGGTGATCAATGCCGAAGAAGCGAGTGATGCATTCATGGAGGCATTGATGGAAATCTACGGATTGAACAACGATGATCAAGAACTGATCCGCGAATACAAGGAGATCCGCAGTATGATGGAGAAACCATCTATTCAAGCTCGTTTGCCATACTTCGTGACTATAAAATAAGTTGACAGATTAAGAGGATTGAAATTCTTAAGGATCATATTATCATGGTTTTACGGCTTAGGCGTTTTCGTTAGAAATGCTCTTTATGACGAGCGCTTATTGATGTCTTCTTACGCCTCAGTACCCACTATCGGCGTGGGAAATCTGGCGATGGGAGGCACCGGTAAGACTCCTCACACAGAGTTTATTGCGCGTCAGTTGCAGAAGCGATTCAGAGTGGCAATCCTCTCGAGAGGATACAAGCGGAAGACAAAAGGCTTCGTATTGGCAGACTCGGATTCCACTGCTCAGACGATAGGCGATGAACCCATGCAGATGCATTTGAATCTGCCGGAGATACCTGTTGCAGTTTGTGAGAATCGTCTGCAAGGTATACGTCATCTTCAGCGTATGTATCCGGATCTGCAGGTGGTGCTATTGGATGATGCATTCCAACACCGACGTTTGAGTTGCGGTTTTTATATTCTGCTGACTCCTTCTGATAATCTGTATGTTAACGATCATTTCTTCCCTCGCGGCAAACTCCGTGATTCCCGTCATGCAAGTCTTCGTGCAAACATGATAGTGGTGACGAAATGTCCTGAAAACATGCAACCGATAGACAAACGTGTGATAGAGACATCGCTGCATCTGCCTCAGTATCAGCAGCTTTTCTTTTCGTATATAAAGAATGGCGAACTGATGCCGGTTTGGTCGGATGAGGGAAAGTTGCCGGTAGAAGGCAGGAAACCTCTGGTGCTTACAGGTATAGAGAATCCGGAGCCATTGATAGAATATCTGAATGCAAGATATGAGGATGTTGCGACTTTGCGTTTTGCAGATCACCATGACTTCCGCAAGCGTGATTTTGCACGTATGAAAAGCCAATATGAGCAACTTGGATGCGACTTCATACTGACAACTCAGAAGGATGCGACACGTTTGCTTGCCTCTAAATATTTTCCGGAGGAATTTCGCAGCAAGACATACATGCTGCCGGTTTATGTAGATTTCAAGGGGCAAGAGAGCGGGTTTATGCAACCTATCATTCAATATGTTGCGGAAAACAACCGTAAGAAAAAGACTAACTGATGACAATACTGAAACTTTTAGGTCGTTTCATTCCACCTTATAAGAAAGAGGTGGTGCTGAATATCGTATTCAATCTGTTGAGTACGGTGCTCAGTTTGTTTAGTTTTGCCGCTATAATCCCTGTATTGCAATTGCTATTCGGCATATCAGCAACCGACTTGCAGTATGCAGATATGAGTGCAACAGAAGGATTGAAAGAGTGGTTTGACGCTGCCAAGAACAATTTGTTCTGGTTTATTCAGGAGCAAGTGGCTCAGAATGGCGCAGGATGGATGCTCTTTTTGCTAGGTTTGTTTCTGGTGTTTATGACGATGCTGAAATGCTTAAGTGCTTGGTTGGCATCGTTTTATATGATCCCAATTCGCACAGGTGTGCTCCGCGACTTAAGGCATCAGTTGTATCAGAAAGTGGTTTCATTACCCATAGGTTTCTTTACAGAGGAGAAGAAAGGCGACATCATGTCGCGTATGACTAATGATGTTCAGGAGGTGGAAAACAGCATCATGTCGTCGCTCGACATGCTGCTCAAAGACCCGATAATGATACTTATTTATCTGGTAACTCTCTTCTTCATCTCATGGCAATTGACATTGTTTGTTCTAATATTGTTACCAATCAGCGGATGGATAATAGGCAAAATAGGCAAGAGCCTGAAGCGTCGCTCCACCAAAGGACAAGAGCAAACAGCAGAATTGCTAACGCAGATAGAAGAGACATTGTCTGGTTTACGGGTTGTGAAAGCCTTCAATGCAGAGCATAAGCTGGTAAGCAGATTCGATAATCTGAACAACCAGACTCGCCGCACTTTCAACCGCATCAATCGCCGCTATTCATTGGCTCATCCGATGTCGGAATTTTTGGGAACAGGAGTGATTGCCATTCTTTTGTGGTATGGCGGAGGATTGATCCTGTCGGATCATAGCAGTATAGATGCAGCAGTATTTATTTATTATCTAGTGATTTTCTATTCGATTATCAATCCTGCCAAAGATTTGACCAAAGCAATGTACAGTATTCGCAAGGGTCTGGCTTCGGTAGAACGAATCGACAAGATCCTGAATGTGGAAAGCAATATCCGTGAACCAGAAGAACCTAAGCAGATCACAGGTGAACTGACGCAGATCAACTATCAGAATGTCAGTTTCGCTTATAATGCCGATATTCCTGTCCTGAAGAATATCAATCTGGAGATTCGCGCAGGTCAGACAGTGGCTTTCGTAGGACAATCGGGTTCGGGAAAAACTACACTCGTCGACCTCCTGCCACGTTTCTATGACGTAACTGATGGAGCAATATTGATAAACGGAGTGAACGTGAAGGATGTACTTACACATGATCTTCGTGCATTGATGGGGAATGTCAATCAAGAGGCTATTCTATTCAACGATACTTTCTATAACAACATTACTTTCGGAGTGGAGAATGCCACAATGGAGGAAGTTGTTGCAGCAGCCAAGATAGCCAATGCTCACGATTTTATAATATCTACTCCCGATGGATATCAGACCACAATCGGTGACCGCGGTTCTCGTCTGTCAGGCGGCCAGCGTCAGCGAATAAGTATTGCGAGAGCAATTTTGAAGAATCCTCCTGTACTCATTCTGGATGAGGCTACTTCTGCTTTAGATACGGAAAACGAGAAACTGGTGCAAGAGGCATTGGAAAATCTGATGAAGAATCGTACAACCTTAGTGGTTGCTCACCGACTGTCAACTATTCGCAATGCTGACCTGATTTGTGTGATCAACGAAGGTGAGATAGTTGAACGCGGAACCCACGAAGAGTTGCTGTCAGCCAATGGATACTATACGAAATTGGTTCAGATGCAGCAAAGTTGACAGTATATAACTACAATGAAAAAATCGGAGATTTGCGTGGGCAGATCTCCGATTCTTTGTTTATAACGCCTCGCTTTCTAATAGCGAGCAATCTTTTTCCCATTGAATATATATATGCCTGCAGGCAGGTTTTGAAGTTGCTCTTCGCCTTTAGCAACGGGCATTCCTGTGATTGTATATATAATGTCATCACCAGAAATAGCAGTGTCAGTCAGACTGGTGATAGTAGTGCCAATGCTGATACCAAGCAGATAGCAGCATGCATTGTCAATGAGTTTGGTCGCATCATCAGTGAGATTTGCAGTCGAATACTCGCTGACTCCTATCATCAGGAAATCTGATTGGATTGTAGTGCCATTCATGTTAGTACCTGCTTTTGCCTCGACAATAGTTTGACCGGAGGCAGTTTGAGGTGTCGCAATCTCGCTTACAGAGGAATTATACCAACCGTCAATGCAAGTAACACCATAGGTGGATACTTGACTGAATACAGTGAGAGTGTTGTCTGCCGATAGAGTTATTCCATTGAAAATCTTATGATTCGGGTTGGTTATGTGGATAGTCTTTTCTGTGGTGTTTTGTGAGTTTCCCCAATTCCATACGGTATTTTTCAGCATAAACGGTTTCAGCAAGAGGGTGGGCTTGTTGATAGTTTTTAGGGTTGCAAGCCCTGCGGCAGTGCTTGAAGGTACAGGAGAGATGACGATAAGGTCGTAGTCCGCGAAATTGGTATTAGTAGCTGTAGCATCGCAGATGGTGATATCAAAATAAACATTTTGATTAAGTCTGTCGAGAATTTTGTTGTCGCGATCATCGTTGGGTAAAGTAACATATGCCACCTTGTAGCTGCTGCTTGCTTCTTTTACGAGGAAGGATATAGTGATGGTCTTGTTGGTGGTTTCGCTTATAGTTGTAACCGACACTTGATAATTACCAACTTCAACAGGAGTTCCTGAGAAAGTAATGGTTTTTGCTTCGGCATCTTTGTTTGCAATTATGCCTTGCGGAAGGGTAGAATAACTGATATCTGTAGCACTTCCTCCCCATGTCATGCTTACAGGTGAAACAGGATTTCCAAGACGCAGGGTTTGACTGAGTGAGCCCTCTGTAATATTGAGTGTGGCAGGCAATATGACGCTGCCAGATCCGTATTCATAGCATCCGAGATCCGGTGCTTTTCCTTTGTATGCAAGGCCTACATCCACACCTGCATCTATCAGCTTGCTGCCCTCAGTAAGGTGCATAAATGCTACATCCTGCAGACTTCCGTCGGCTTGTCTTGGAGTGAGAATAAGTGTTGTATCAAGCGAAAGGAAGTCGGAATTGCTGACCGTTATACCTGATGTGTTCCAAGAGTTATGATCGGAAGTTACCGATTTGCATCGCAGATCGTTGGTTCGCTGACTCTTATAACTGATGCAGTTGCGAATCGTCAGACTTCCTCCCGAGTTGTTGGCAAAGCCGTAGTCTTGTCCGTTTTGGTATGCCGAACAGTTGAATACGGTCATTGTTCCAAAGTTGTTGTTCTGATCGAAACCTTTCACGGTGTTTCCCACAGCGAGACAATGCTCCAATAGGACGATGTTGTTGGTAGATCCTCCTCCTATCTTGAATCCGTTTCCATTGCCAATATTGGGATATTTCGTGAGTGAAGCTTGTATCTTATTTCCATCTGCATCGGTAATAGTCCTTTCAGTCAGAAACTGGTCAAACCATGTCTTGTCGGTTTCATAACGACCATGATTGCTGAAATCGTAGTATGCAGGACCATTCTTATAGCATATGCAACCTATCAGTTGTGTGGGAGTAGTGCCGCTTGTGACTCTTTGAAAGAAATCCCAACCGTCATCAGAGTTGTTCCAAGCCCGACATCCTAGATAGATATTTGCACCACCTGTATATTGCTTGTCGGCAAATCCATCTGCATTTCCTCCAAAATCTGCTGCATTCAGTCCACCAAGTTGATAGTCGCAGTTGTCATGACTGTCAACATTGATAATCTGATTGTTACCACCGGCTTTCATCTGCACTCCGGTATCTCCATTGCCATAAACATCAAGATTGTCGAAGATGTTGTTGCTTCCGCTATTGTGAAGTGCGTTTTTCCCTGAGTAACGCAAGGTAAGTCCGCGTATTACCCAATAGTTGGCACCTTCCCTTATCTGCAAACCTCTGTCGCCATATGGTTGTGTGCGGAAATCAAGAATAGCTGTTTTGGGAGTGACATCTGGCGCATTGCAAACAATGATAGGATTTGTGGAAGTGCCTGATGCTGACAATTGAACGTTCTGCAGATTATATTGACCTTCAAGCAGATACAATGTGTCGCCAGCTTTGAGTTTCTTTACTAGAGTAGTGAAATCGCCTGCTTTCTGCAGCGTAGTTCCATCTCCATTGCCAGAGGGAGATGCATAGTATGTGGTGGAATATGCAAAGATGCTAAAAGTAGCAAGACATATCGCCAGAATGAGAATTCTTTTCATAAGACACTAATTTTACGCCTGCAAAGATACTGCGATAAAATCAAGCGAATGTGTAGATTCTGACGGAAAAGGTGTTATCTACGGTTTAAAAGGAAATGCATTCTCAATCTAATGCGCGTGTAGAGAATAAGAAAGAATGGTATTACAGACTTGGCTTGGTATTGTTCTTTCCGGAGCATCTTAAACACAGGTTGGGTATCTCGTTTTTGAGAAGTGGTGGATTTAGGATTCTCCCGGTAAAGATATCCAGCATATGGAACAAACTTGATTCTGGGATTGTATTGCCAGCAACGTACGGTGAAAACAACATCTTCATAAACCATTCCTTCCGGAAAACGAATGTTATGGTTTTTAAGATATGATCGCTTGTAGAAATGCGACCATGGTGTGGTGTATAGATAGTTGTGCTTGGGAAACTGTGGTTCAGACAAATTGTCGTTTTTGTATAAATGTCTGTATCCCAATTGAATGATATCGCAATCAGGTAAGTTGTTGATATGACTTATAAGATTAGAAAAATATCCCGGTTGCAGTTTGTCGTCGGCATCTACGAATGCGATCCATTCTCCTGTTGCCTTTTCCAACGCACGATTGCGAGCGGCTGCTTGTCCTCTGTTGTTTTGAGATAGCAACATTATACGTGAGTCATCTCTGGCGAATGAGTCCGCGATTGACAGAGAGTCGTCTGTAGATCCGTCATTTACGAGAATTATCTGAAGGTCGGTATAGTCTTGTGACAAAACCGACTGCAGACATTCTTTAAGATACGCCTCTGCGTTATATATAGGTATGATGATGCTGATCATATAAGAGAAAGGAATAGTTTTTCAAATTGAGCAGCTTGATATTGTCGTGAAAAAAGTGCTTGTTTTTCTTTGTTTACTTGTTGTCTTGTAAATCCGTTTTGCTGCCATTCGCTGTATTTGTCAAGTATGAACTCAGCTGCCTGCTGCGGATTAATGGCTGCAAGTCCTGCATTAGTTTCTAGTATCACCTGAGCCAGACATTCCTCATCAGAAGGAATGCAAAGCACAGGTTTCTCTACCCCGAGTGCTTCGAAGAATTTTGTAGTCATAATGCCGTGAGGACCATCCTGAGAGGCTTTTCGTGAGATGACTATTGCTATACTGCAACGATTAAGCAGTGCAGGAATCTGCTCGGTAGGGACATAGTCGTGAAGCTCAATATGATCGATTACCTCATATTGCTTGGCGAGGTTGTTAATAATATTCTGACCTTTTTTATCGGTATACCAGACGGATCTCCATTCGGCAGTTTTCGGCAGCAGACTCAATGTCATAAACAGCATAGTCGGGTCTTGCAAAGCATGTTCATAGATTCGTCCTGTGTATAGCACCCTGAATTGCTCGGTTGGAGTATCTCTGGGTTGAAACAAATCTTGGTCGTATCCGTTGTATATTAGGGAAGTATTCTGATTCAGCTGCTTAAGAAAACCGACATGCCATGGCGAGATGGTGGTTACCTGATTGGCGGCTTTTATCACCCGATTGCGACGATGAATATTGATGTGACTATATAGTTTCCGGAAAGGTTTTGCCCACCAACTGCGATGTGCTTGATATTGATTGTCAGGTGCTTGCTCGTCGATATCTCGCAGGTCAACATGCAATGGAATCTGTTTTGCTTTGGCAGCATCCATAGCTGCGCGAAGAGGAAAAGTGGAGAAAGTAGTACAGAAAACAAGGTCGAAATATTTCTCGCTGATCTCTGCAAGCAGACGACGTGAGAAATAGCGGTTCTTCCAGTCTGTGAGTAGCGACCAAAGAGTTTTCAATGCCCAATCCCAACTATGATTGCGATAGATGTCTATCTCATGGATAGGGTAGGAATGACTGAAAGTCAGGTCGAAAAAGTGCTCGGTATATACTTCCACTTGCCAACCTTCTTTGGTCAGATGATCGCAGATGCTTCTCAGCCTTGGCGCATATCCTGGTTTTCCATAAGAATCCGCTACAATAAGAATACTATGTTTGTCAGATTTCTGCAATATAATCAAGAAGTTGATGGTATAATGACTTATGATATGTATCTTCTGTAAGATTGCTATTGTGCCAGAGCAGTGTCAGTTCTCCGTTGCATTGACTTGTCTTGTCGATCAATTGCTGACACAAATAGAAGGCCTCTTCTTCCGATAGATTCATGTAGTTTTGGTTCGACAAAGTGCAATCCATAATGGTCAGCGGATGCAGAGTGAGCGATGTGAGTTGCAGAGTCTTCGGATTGATCCATCTTACAGGTCTTGCAGTGCAAAGACGGAATCCTGCGCGATCGGCAAAGCCCATAGTGTAGTCGTCGGTTATGCCTGCTGATGCAAGTTGCTGCATGTTGTCGATACTGGTGCATCTAAGCCAGTGATAACGATTGACTGGTGAGAACGGATATTTAATGGCAGACAACGCTTTTTCCAGGGTCTGTTTCTCTTGATTTATCAGATTTCCGTCCAATCCGGCAGCATAAGATGTGTGCAATCCCACTTTAGCTCCGGCTTTGCTGATGTAATACATCATATGACCGAAGTCTTTCCCGCTTAAAGAATATTGTGGATAATCGAGCAGTTTGCCGTTTCCTGCTTTGAGAAAATAGATTATGTCGACAGACGGCAGTGAGTTATCTGCTTTTTCAGATAAAGTTTTTAACTGACTATCAACTGAAAACAACCAAGGGAAAGTGAATGCCGGATCAGCTTCTATATTTTTTCTTGCAAGAATGGCACGGCGCATTTCTCCTCTTTTAATCCCTCCCAGGAATCCACGAAGATGGCGGTAGTTGGCAATGGTGTCCACATCGTGAGTGATGTTGATTTTTGCCATCTTCTGAGCAGGTAATGGCAACTCCAAACGTTTCAGCAACCATCGAGAGTATTCGTCAATGATAGGGATATTCAGTAGATTGCCTTCTGAAAGCATTGAATGCTTGGCAAGAAATCTTCCATGCTCGTCACGCTCTGATATAATAGTCTCTTCTGCTCTTGAGAGTAGAAAACATGCAATGGAGACGATGTCGGTATCCGCAGTAACCGAGCGTCCATGAAGCACTCTCTTCACTTCCGGGTAGAATGCTTCCCACGATTTTTCCGGGTGAACCAATGGCGAATTATCCGAAGGACGGATATTCACTTTGTATTTCTTTGCTTCTTCCTCGTCGGTTGTATAACCTACGAGAGGCAATGCTTCTTCATTACCATACAAAAGAAAACTGATGATGTATCGGATAGTGTCTTTCATAATAGCATGATTTTAGATTTGTTCTGAAAGAATTTCCCACTCGTATAGTCGTTGTTCAAGCTCATGCTTGATATGCTCATATCGTTGAAACAATTCTGTTTGTGTCTGATTCTCGGGTTTGGCAAGTAGCGCCTCAATCTCCGCTTGTTCTTTCTCAAGTTCGGCGATGGCATTCTCGGTTTCTGCTATCTGTTTCTCCAATTTGCGTTGCTCTCTCTGGCGACGTTTCTGCTCTTCGAAATCCAGTTTTGCATTAGTGGGTGAGTCATCGGTATTTTCTACTGATTTTTCCACTTGCTTTCGCTCTAGTTCTTGCAGCGAATGGATGTTTTTCTTACGCAGGAAATCGTATATTCCTCCAAGATGTTCTACAACTTTTCCTCCTCCGAACTCATATACTTTGCTCACCAACCCATCGAGAAAATATCTGTCATGACTAACCACTATCAGCGTCCCATCGAATGCCTGCAATGCCTCTTTCAATACGTCTTTCGACTGCATGTCGAGATGATTGGTGGGCTCGTCGAGAATAAGCAAATTGGCTGGTTCAAGCAGCAGTCTTATCATAGCGAGGCGGCTTCTTTCACCACCTGACAGGACTTTCACTTTCTTGTCAGAAGCCTCACCTCCGAACATAAATGCGCCGAGTATATCGCGTATTTTTGTTCGTATATCGCCTACTGCTACGTTGTCAATCGTCTGAAAGACAGTTAGTTCTCCGTCAAGTAGCGATGCCTGATTCTGAGCGAAATATCCTATCTTTACATTATGACCTATCTTTAGTGTGCCCAAGTAGTCGAGTTGTTGCATGATGCAACGCACCATTGTAGTTTTTCCCTCTCCGTTTTTACCAACAAATGCAACTTTCTCTCCTCTGCGTATAGTGAAGTTTGCATCGTGAAAAACCACGTGTTCGCCGAAAGCTTTCATCACATCCTGAGCAATAACGGGAAAATCACCGGACCTGGGTGCTGGCGGAAATTTCAGTCGCAAACGTGATGTATCTTCCAAGTCAACTTCAAGACGCTCAAGTTTCTCCAATTGCTTGATGCGACTCTGCACTTGCACGGCTTTGGTGGCTTTGTATCGAAAACGCTCGATGAAATCTTCGGTTTCCTGAATCATCTTTTGCTGATTCAGATATGCTCTGACTTGTTGCTCATGTCGCTCTTGCCTCAACTGAACAAAATGCGAATAGTTGACGTTGTAATCGTAGATCCTCCCAAGTGAGATTTCTATAGTCCTGTTGGTCACATTGTCAATAAACGCTCTGTCGTGACTAACCAAAAGCACTGCTGAAGCAGAGTTCTGCAGAAATTGTTCCAACCACTGGATAGACTCGATATCAAGGTGGTTGGTGGGTTCATCCAACAACAACAAGTCGGGTTTGCGAAGCAGAATCTTTGCCAGTTCAATTCGCATGCGCCATCCTCCTGAGAACTCGCTGCAAGGTCTCTGGAAATCGCTTCTCAAGAATCCTAATCCGAGCAATGTGCGCTCTATTTCACCTTCTATCTTGTTGAGTTGATAGTTTAATGTAGAGAGCTGGAGGTGCTCATGTTTTTCGAGCAAACGTTTGTATTCATCTGTTTCATAGTCAGTGCGTTCTGCCAATTGTAGATTGATGCTTTCCAATTCATCGTGCATGGCATTGACATCTGCAAATGCCTTGCGTGTCTCTTCCAGGACATTGGTTGTGTCCTGCAAAATCATTACCTGTGGCAGATAACCGATAGTGATGTCCTTCTCGCGTGCAATGATTCCAGATGTGGGCAATTGCTCTCCTGCTATCAAACGAAGCAGAGTGGTTTTTCCTGCGCCATTTTTGCCTACAAGAGCTATCTTGTCTTTTCTGTTGATAAGAAAAGATATGTCCTCCAATACAGGTTTGGAGGAGAACTCCATGGTAATATGTTCAACAGAAATCACGGTTTGGGGTTATCTTGATTTGCGTTTGCAGGAGTTGCTTTTTTTGTTTTATAATCCACTATTCTCCATAGTATGATGGTGAGTATCACGCATATGACGAAATCCACCGACACGAGCAACCATATATTCCAGTTTCTGCCCAGGAGTGCCAATCCGATGAAGAATAGGGTAACGGTAAGCAGAACGCAGGTGGTTTGAATATGATTAAGTCCGGTTCTGAGTAGCAAATGATGGATGTGATTTTTGTCGGGTGAGAACGGCGATTTCTTGTGCTTGATTCGTGTGAGCATCACGCGGATAGTATCAAACAAAGGCACAGAGAGTACGCAGATACATACTGCCGGAGCAGCGCTGCATACCAAATTGTCAGGTACCAGATGGTATGCATTAAGTGTGCAGAAATGGAATACGAATGCAGTCAACAGATATCCTAGCAGAAGCGAACCGGAGTCTCCCATGAAAATTTTACGCTTGCTACCTCCAAACACATTGTAGATGAAGAACACTGCAAGAGCACCTGTCATGCTGTAACCCAATATCGCCCAACTCAATTCTCCGCTCAATTGAAACCATATGGCGAAGAACAGACAATACAATATTCCCAGTCCGGAAGCCAACCCGTCGATTCCGTCTATCAGATTCAATGCATTGATGATTGCTACCAAGACAAAGAATGACAGCAAATAACTGCTGACCACGCCAATTTCTTCTATACCTATGAATCCGTGAAGATGCATTATTCTGATGTCTGCAAAGCCGATCATTGCAACACCTGCAAGCATTTCGCCAAGCAGTTTGCTCAAGGGAGAGAGGTCAAGAAGGTCGTCGGCAAAACCGACAAACAGAATGACTATCAGACCTATGAGCAGAAATTGTGACTCACGCAAACTTCCGTATTCGAATATGATATAAGTCAGAAGGAAGGAAATACAAATGTCGATTCCACCAATATTCGGGATGTCGCCAGTATGTGACATACGCTTGTTCGGTTTTACAACAAAGTGTTTCTCTCTGGCAATCTTCAATACTATCGGCATACATGCCAAACCTATCAGGAATGATATTATGCCGATCAGACATGGATATGTGTTAAAAAATGCTTGCATATATAATGTTTCTACTTTCTATTAATCTAGTTTGGTATGCTTACTTGTCCAACTGTTCGTACACGGAGTTTCTCGATATGAACTCTGGAACAATCTCTTTCATGAGCGATACGGTCAAGAATGGTTTCGACTGGTTGCTTAGCTTCAGCAGTCGGTCGATTTGCTCTTTCACTTTCGCGAATTCCATTTCTCGCACTTTTGCTTTCATGATTTTCTTATTCTGTGTAGGCAATGTGGTTTCCTTGCGATTCAGCAGTTCTTCATACAGTTTTTCGCCAGGTCTGAGACCTGTGAATACAATCTGTATGTCTTTTCCGGGAGTGTATCCTGCAAGGCGAATCATGTTCTTTGCCAGGTCGAGAATCTTTACAGGATGCCCCATATCGAAGATGAATATCTCTCCTCCTTCGCCCAAAGTGCCTGCTTCAAGCACCAGACAACAAGCTTCGGGTATGGTCATAAAATAGCGTATGATCTCCGGGTGAGTGACCGTCACAGGTCCTCCTGTTGCAATCTGCTTTTTGAAATAAGGAATAACAGATCCGTTAGAACCCAGAACATTGCCAAAGCGTGTAGTTATAAATCGGGGACAAGCTTTACCTTCCGATTGCAGATGCCGGAAGAGCGACTGGACATATATCTCTGCAATACGCTTGCTTGCACCCATAATGTTGGTAGGATTGACCGCTTTATCGGTTGATATCATCACAAAGCGCTCTACACCGTATTTCACTGCCATATCCGCCATGTTTTTCGTGCCCAGAACATTGGTATGCACTGCTTCGTTAGGATGATCTTCCATAAGCGGTACATGCTTGTAAGCAGCTGCATGATAGATGATTGAGGGTCGCATGTCGGAGATTACTTCTTCCACTCTGTGACGATCGCGAATGTCTCCGATACATGCTATCATACGTTTGTCGGGGAACTCTTTCTGAAGGTCGAGAGTCAGATCGTGCAAAGCCGATTCTGCTTGCTCAAACAAGATCAATACCCGTGGGTTGAACGACAAAATCTGACGTGCCAATTCGCTTCCGATACTTCCTGCCGCACCCGTTATCATAACTACTTTGTCGAGCAACGTGTTTGCCACATTTTCAGTAGCGATATTGATGGTAGGTCGCTCCAGAAGATCTTCAATCTGTATGGAATCAATCCTTCCAATTCGCGTAAACTGCTCTTCGGCATTCGGTTTGTCCCATTCTGTGAAATAGGGAGTGGTGAGTACTTGAATATTGTTTTCAAGGAAGATATTCAGATCCTCAGCAGGATTCAGTTCTTTCATCTTCAAGGGAGATACGATTATGTTTTTCACTCCCAAATTGCGCATGCGGGCAATAAGTTTGTCATCCAGTTTGTAAACCGGCAAACCAAGCATGGTGTATGTTTTTTTCTTTTTGTCGTCCTCAATGAATCCTACAGGACGATACATTGCATCACCTGCCGAACGGAGCATTTTTGCGATAGCAATACCTGCTTGTTTGGTTCCGTATATCAACACTTTAGTGCTGCTTGATACAGTCTGAAGCACTGTCTCGAATATGGTTTTTATACCAACTCTGAGACAAAAGAGCATCATGAAACATACGAAGATATAGATGATAGTTGTGGTGTTAAGGCATAATTTTACACCTATTGTACGAACTGAAATAAAGCTTGACAAGAGTACAATAACTCCTGCTGATACCACGGCAAACAGCACTTTCAGTGTGTCGACAAAAGTACTATATCTGAGCACTCCGGAGTAGGTGTGGAAACACCAGAAGCAGAACGTTTGAATCGCTAAAAGGTACAGCAGTTGTGCCCAGAGTGGAATCATCGTAGGTTCTTGTCCGTATTGGAAAATACCGCTACCAATAAGATAACTCAAGGCATATGCTACCGCACATAACAAAAGGTCGATAAGCAAAACTCCCCATCGAGGCAAATATCCCATAGTGGAGAAATGCGAGAAGATATCGGATTGTGTAATGTTGTCTAGTTTTCGCATGTCGTTTTTCTTGACTGCATAATACGCGCAGTTTAATAAGCTTGCAAAGATACAAAGAAATATCCGAATAACAAAATAAAAGTGCATAAGTGCAGATTCCATTATTTTTAAAATTGTTCTAATTGCCACATTTGACCAGAATTGAAGATGGCTAACACTCGGCTATCTTCGGCTTATCCGAGAGCAAGGCGAAATTGTTATATTCTCCACATTGTTCTGTTTTTGAGAGAGGTCTGAAAAAGATGTGACAACTATGTTTTACTGATATTATTTTGCATATTAGCAAAATATTCACTATCTTTGCATTTTATTTCGAAAATCAACAAATCAAATACTATATGTCAGTACATTCAGCCGCAACTGCACGGCATACAACGCAGACTATAATTAAGAAAAAACATGATGGTGAGCGCATATCGATGCTCACCTCGTATGATTTTACTCTCGCATCGCTGGTTGATGAGGCGGGTGTTGATATGATTCTTGTTGGCGACAGTGCCTCCAATGTTGTTTGTGGCAACTCAACCACATTACCGATTACTCTTGAAGAGATGATTTTCCTTGCAAAAGGAGTAAGACGAGCCGCTCAACATGCACTGGTAGTGGTAGATATGCCATTTGGAACTTATCAGGTTTCTGAGGAAGATGCAGTCAGAAATGCTGTGAAAGTGATGCAACAGACAGGCGCAGATGCTCTCAAACTGGAGGGTGGGGAAGATATTCTTCCTGCAGTGAAACATATTATTCGTGCCGGAATTCCAATCATGGGTCATCTCGGATTAACTCCACAATCAGTCAATCAGTTCGGCGGTTATGGTCTTCGTGCCAAGGACGAGGCAGAAGCTCA
>JAEEGL013651279.1_pt1 | contig 47535 bp, 76 predicted proteins | sample 9134231 | NCBI WGS metagenome assembly JAEEGL01 (sample SAMN16246548, study PRJNA631951) | gut metagenome | biome: gut microbiome; feature: rumen; material: fiber-attached | host: Bos | place: Iran: Karaj | collected 2018-10
CCGTATTGCTACACGAAGACAGTAGACATGTCGCAACTGGACAGGCCGCGTTTTGAAAAGTACCGTTTGGTGAAGGAGGAAGACGCTCCGGCCCAAACAACAGAGACGGTACCCACACGAAAAGAGGGTGGCGGTGAATACGTACTTATTAGCGAGTTCAATAAACTGTACGGTGAGTTTACCGATCTAAAACACCGTGTAGACGCTCTCGAATTGAAGGAGGTGCCTGATAATGGCAAACCCATTGATTAACGGGTCCAACCAGACCCGGACTGCTCAGAACATACGCAACCCCATGCAGCTCATGGGCCAGTTTATGCAGAACCCCTTGGGAGCGCTGCGTCAGTCTGGGTACATGATTCCAGATGGCATGACTGACCCAAGACAGATAGTAAACTATCTAATAAATAACGGACAACTGAACAACTCCAAGCTGTCTCAGCTACAGAGGATGGCTGGCATGTTTACCAGAAAATGATGCTCCCCGCTGGGTGCGCAACGGCGGTGAACATAAATAACTGAACAAGGAGATAACAATATGGCACTTACTGACGAAAGCAACGGCGGCATTCCCGCCACCATGCTCGTAGGTCCCACCAATGTCGGCGGTACCCCCTACCCTGTTTACCAGAACGGCGGCTTTGGTGGTTTTGGCGGTGACGGTTGGTGGATTATCCTCCTGCTCCTCGCCTTTAACGGCGGCTGGGGCGGTGGCTTCGGCGGCTTTGGTGGGTACGGTAACATGCAGCTGGGCTATGACTTCCCGTGGCTGCTGAACGGACAGCAGCAAATCCAGACCAACGTTTCTGATGGCTTCCGTGACAGCCAGCTCCACGACTCCATCACCTCTGTGCGGGATGGCGTATCCGCACTTGCTACACAGCTGTGCAACTGCTGCGGTGATATCCAGATGTCCATTGCCAACGGCACTGCTGGTATTCAGCAGTCCCTGTGCAGTGGCTTTGCCGGAACCACCGCTGCCGTCACCGGAGCGCAGAACGCTATTTCCCAGCAGCTGTACTCCAATGAACTGGCCAACCTCAACCGTTCCTTTGCTGAGCAGACCGCCAACACTGCGGGGTTTGCCGGCGTAAACAGCGGCATCGCAGATCTGCGGTATACCGAGGCTACCGAGGCTTGCGCTACCCGCACCGCTGCGGCTTCCAACACCCGGGACATCATCGATTCCCAGACCCGTGGTATCCAGACCATCTTGGACAAGCTCTGTCAGCTTGAGCTGGACGGGTACAAGCGGGAAAACGACTCCCTGCGTTCTCAGCTGACTAACGCCCGGTTTGACGCTTCCCAGGCTGCTCAGACCGCCACTTTCCAGCTTGGTCTGAACAACGAGGTTGACGCTCTCTACAACCGTTTGTCCAGCTGCCCCGTCCCCTCTGTTCCGGTGTACGGAAGACAGCCCATCTTCCAGTGCCAGTCCCAGCAGCAGTCCTGCGGCTGCGGATGTGGTAACGGGTTCGCAAACTGATTCGAGGTGATACCATGGCAAGGTATATTACTAGCACGGACCAGAATGTTGCCTTAAACGGTACCATTCCGTTTGACATCGTATCTATCCCGTGTAACAAGGGCTGCGTGGTCCCCATTACCACTGGGGTTCTTACCTTGAAGGGTAACACCTCCAACAGGTTTGCAAGATACGACGTAGCAGTACAGGCGAATATTGCCGTCCCCGAAGGTGGCGAGGTTACACCGATTGCAATTGCCATAACTCTGAACGGCGTTCCCATTCCCGACAGTATGGCGATTGTTACCCCCGCAGCGGCAGAAGACGTGTGGCATGTCAACACCTCCGTTCCTATCACGGTTCCGTGTGGTTGTTGTGTTTCCGTCTCTGCTGCTTACGTGGACGCAACGGAGGACGACGCAACGGTGACGCCTACACCGTCCATTTTCGTGAGGCGTCGTGCGTCTATCACTGTTACTCGCACAGCTTGACAGGAAGGAGGACAAGGATATGCATGCTTTGTATGAACTGAAGGACATGCTCTGCAAAGAGCTGGAAGAGATCGGGGAGAAGGGTGAGCTGACCGCTGGTACCCTTGAGACCGTGGAGAAGCTTTCTTCTTCCGTCAAGAACCTCTGTAAGATCATCGACTACTGCGAGGACGAGGAATACTCCGGCGACATGATGGGCGGTATGGGCGGCTCATACGCCAGAGGCGGCAACCGCGCAGGCGGTGGTCGTGGAAGCCGAGGTAGTCGTGGTGGCCGTACTGGTGCCAACCAGTATGGGTCTTACGCCCGTGGTTATTCCCGGGACGGAGATATGATCTCTAAGCTTGAGGACCTTATGGGCGAAGCCCGTGACGACAAAACCCGTCGCGAAATCGAGCGGCTGGTTGAGAAAATGCGCAGCATGTAAACGGAGGTGAACCCCTTGATTACACTACACGACCTCGAAGAGGCTATTGCCGAATGTCAAGGGGAACGCCACCCCAACGCCAGCACCTGTATCAAACTAGCCGCGTATTACACCATACGGCAGGAAATGTTCGGTGTAAAGGACGCTCCAGTGGCCGCAATACCGAACGGGTATTCTACACAGGGTCCCCCGGAAGGTGATACATGGGGAGAAGAACCCGAAACCCTAATAGACTTCGACAGCGGGTCTAAATTCTCCACCGTTATAAACGGAAAGAACGCCTCCTATGTTTGGCCAATAATGGACGAGCTTATGGATGTTCTCAACGTGACCAACACACGCCTTTACAACGGTGTAATGCGCAAGATCCAGGAAATTTGAAAAAGGGAAGGGGCTAGTCCCCTTCCCTTGTTTTATGCCAGACCCATCAACTGCAGGATCAACTGGACCTGCCAAACATCGGATACCCCTCCGACAACAGCTCCAGCTTGCATCCACTCTGACAGTCTCCAGTTCTGTATGTTCTCCGGGGCCTCCCGTTCGTCTCTCTTGCATTCGAAGGCGATGGCACGCCCTCCTATACTCCCTATGATATCCGGTGTTCCCCGTTCGCTGAAGACGCTCCCGTGTATATTGATTGCTTTGCTGTTCGGTAGCGAATTAAGGTACTTAAGGATCGGAGCAACAACCGACTGGTACTCAAGTCTCCTATCCCTGTAGCTCATGGTCATCCTGTGGGGTAGTCATAGTAATTGCACCCTCGCTTGTCACCGTTGCAGTCCGTTTCTTGGCACGGTTCCGGCGTTCCGTTGCAGTAATGCCTCATAGTACGTACATCGGTATAGAAAGCGGGGCATATCTCTCCCGCCCCTCCCGTTGGCTTCTCTTGAGCTTGCGTCTTAGGGGGTATTCCAGCCCGTTCCTTCTCTCCCGATTCAACGGAAGTCAAAGACGAGGCTCGGGATGGTATGTCCTGCATATCCGGGCGCTTCTCCTCTGTCCACATAGCACTCATGATATTCCACGCAGCTGCGCACAGATGGTCTTCGTCGGTCCACCCATCCATGTACTTGACGAGGTGGCGAATTGCGGAATCGAGGAAGCTGTGCATGGGGATTCCCTTTTCCCAGTTCCTCTCGCCATGGGTAGAACACCCCATCTCATAATACTTTGCCAGTCTGAGCAAGGAGCACATCGGCAGCAGGTCCATTCGACCCTTTCCCCCAATATCCCTTATTGCTCCGGTTTCGAATGATTGCATTTGGCGCATTCCTCCTTCGTGTAGCACTCCTTATGGAACCATTGCTTTACACGGTACCGACCACGTTTTATAGTGACGTATTCGTCGTCGTTCCAGCACAGCTCCCCGCAGTATAAACAGTGGTCATTTACCTGTACTGCCGAACCCATTATTTCCTCGCTTTCTCGGGTCCGGTTTGATGTATTCAACTTCACACCACCGTACATCCTCAATGGTGCCGAAGATCATTTGGCCCAACCTCATACCGGGTTCCACGTAAAACGGCTCAGAACCCAGGTTATGGACGCAGATGAACATCTCCCCGGTGTACCCGTTGTCAATAATTGCTTCATTGACCAGAAGATTATGCTTTCTCAGTGTTGACGACCTCCCTACAATCCTCGCATAGGTTTTGGGCGGCATGTCAATGCGAATGTCCGTATGGACATCCATGGTCTCCCCCGGGGCTATGACGCACGGGCGGGACACAAAAAGGTCCCACCCGGCGTCGCCGGAATATTTCTTGTACGGTCTCTTGGCACCTTCGCCAAGAACGAACTCGACGTACTTAGGCATCGTTACACCTCCACAACGGAGTTAGGTCCGGTGCCGACGTACTTCAGCACGTCCTGCATGCCGGGAAGATGCTCCTTGAGGAATGCGTCAAGCTTGTCGGAGTACATGACCTGTTCCGGGTTGGTGCAACCGTACAGACTCGGATCGATGTAGTCAGCGAATGTCAACGCAATTTCCGTGGGGGCGTTGAGAAGACAGGACTTGGCAAAAAGCACGTCGTCCCATCTGGCGATGCGGCGAACCTTCTTCGTCACCGTTGTCTTCTCCGGTTTGATGGGGTTTCCGTCCTTGTCTTTGATCTCACCCCAGTCGATTTCTCCCTTCATGGGACCGGAATTTCCGTGTACCCGGATGGGATAGGTCCGGCAGACCATGAGAACGTCGGTCACACGGGAAGGAGCGATACCCACCTCGGAGATAATCCCGGCTGCGTTGGTGTCGATACTGGTGCAATACGGCCAGAAGCTGTGTAGCAGCGACAGCGCTGAACCCTGCGTCCCCTCAATCAGCACATTGCAGCCAGAGTCCTGCGCAGTGGCAATGAAAGCCGGGGTGTTTTCGGACAGGCAATCTTCCAGCCCATATTCGGCAGCAATATCTTTGAACTGATGGAAATTGGCGGGGTCTCTCTGAATACGGGCCACTCTTGCGGGTCCGACACCTTCTCCGGTGCTGCCGATTCTTCGATGCATTTCGCCGCTGGTGCCGCCCTCCTCCTCGTGGAACTTCTCGTCAAGGATGCCCGCTTCGGGGTCGATGTGTAGGCGGTCCATGAAGTCGGGATAGTACCTCATAATGTGTACCAGCTCCTTCATGAACTGCTTCATGTTGAGCAGCGCACCCCGTCCAATAACGATGTTGGCGTTGGGGTTGATCCACCCACAGGGGATGGACTGCATGACGTGTTTCTCGCCACTCCAATAGATGGTGTGACCAGCGTTCGGGGACCCAACCCGGACATGAACTTGGTAATCGTTAGCAATGTGGGCGGCAATAGCTCCTTTACCCTCGGAGCCGTACTGGCCACCGACCAGCACTGTCAGTTTTCCTCGTGACATCTTAAAATCCTCCTAATCATGTTGTTTACTTGTCGCTGAGAGTACGCCTTGCTGAATTTCTTCGAGTCAAACACGAACTCAAGGTTGTGGTCGTCGATGTAGATATCAGCGTATACCTTGCGTGTTCCGTTAGGGTACTGCGCCTTGTATTTGGCGATGTTACTGGGGGAGTTTTCGTTCACAGCGCAGAAATGTAACTCGTGCTCCTCACACCACTTCACTGCGTCCTGCAACGGCTGGTCTACTCGGCTGGTCCACAAAATTACTTCATGACCCTGTTTTATTGCTTGACGAATTAGCTGTGTTGTGTCTGTCCTCTCCGGCCCTATGTTCGGGAATTCATCCTCAACCAGTATACCGTCAAAGTCAACTGCGATAATCAACGTATCACCTCCTGTTTTCTCCGAGGCCACGGAATAGCCTCTCCTTGAGTCGAGCACCGAGGTGGTACTCAAGTACCACCCCCGTGCTCTCTGTCAAACGGAAGCCAGAGGAGGCGGCACGGACACCACGGAGAACCCATCCCACTTCTGGAACGTCCCCCATGATCTGCCGTACTCAATATCCACACCCGGCTTCGGGTCGAAGTCAAAGTCTTCCATTATGGCTTTGATGGTCGGCAGCGCTTCGTTAAGATTCTCGTCCGGAATCTCGAACATAACAGAGTCATGGACCTGCAGCAGCATATACCCACCCATGTCTTGTACTGCCGGGTATAGTCTGGAAATCGCCACCCGCACTATCTCAGCAACACCGCCTTGGATTAAGTTTGACATAGCTTTATGCGGGTCAGCCTCCGGGACGTTAAAATGCCGGGTTCTCCCGGTCCACATGCGGATCTCGCCTTTGGCCTTAGCGTAGTCCTCGCATTGGTACATCAGCTTTCGGAATCCGGGATACAGGGAGTGGTACTTCTCAAGGTAGTCCCTTGCGACTGGTTGTTCAACTCGCAGGTTCTCGGCAAGCTTCTTGTATCCAATTCCGTAAATAACGGAGAAATTGATACGCTTTGCAGCGTTACGGGGGATTCCCAATCGCTCAGCCGTTGCGGAATGCAAATCTGCGTCTTGCTCAATCAGTTCCTTCATTATCGGGTCTTTGGTGTAATGCGTCACCAGACGCATCTCTGCCTGTTTATAGTCGGCTTGTATCATTGTAAACCCGGGCCTAGCTGTAAACACATCTTTGACCTTGAACACGTCAGTATGCTTAGCCACGGCTTGCAGGTTTGGGTTGCTGCAGGACAGACGCCCAGAAATGGTGCCGATCAAGTTCAACGAGCAGTGTAGTACATTGTCCTTGTCCATCGCTGCCAGATACGGGGTGTAATACCTGCTGTCAACCGACAGCCAACCACGAGCCTCCTGCACCAATTTTGCCCGCTCCGCTCCCTCTCCTCCAGCGTCGATCAGTTCAACCAGACGCTCCGCAGCGGAAGACTGAACACCTAGAAATTCACACACCTTCTTGGAGCTGTTCGGGTTTAGCTCGAAGCCAGCTGCTTCGTATAGCCTCCTCAGAGCATCTCCGGACTTCTCCTCTGCCTCCTTCTGGTACTGGCTGATAATGCCCGGGTCCACCTGCATACCTCGATGTTCCATTTGGGTGATGATATAGGAGTAGTAGTTTACCTGCTTCCAGATGTCGTACAGGCCCTGTTCCCTCAGAGCTTCCCGACATATATCCAGCCACTGCCGGGTAAGCCGCACGTCATCACACGCATACGGCTCCACGTCTTCCGGGGGCAGCACGTACATCATGGACTTGGTGTTGTTGGCAGCTCTCGGGGACCTGCTGCACTCGAAGTGTAGCCTCTGGCATTCTTCGTACACCTTGTCTTCCAGTATGGATTCCTGCAGAGAGCCGTCCCCGATCTGATATCGGTCTGAGGTATCCTTCAGTCGGAAGTTCGGCTCGTTTTCATTCAGAAGGTGTACAGCAAGCTCGGCGTCCTCGAAATTGGGGGCCATAGGTATTCCGTCCATTGCCATCATATGAAGGTCGAACCCGTAGTTCCACCCTCCGTATGTCCTGTTGGGGTTGCTCAGATACCTCTTGAAAAACCCCATACATTCCATAGGAAGGTTTGTTCCCTGCATATGTCGGAAGGGGAAGTAGTAGGCTTCGGGTCCGATGTCGATGGCGATACCGATAACTCTATCCTGCTCCCTCTCGGCGTTGCCGAAGATAGACAGGCCAGTAGTCTCGGTATCTACCACCGGGTCCAGACACGATAACAGCAAAGGCTTTACTTCTTCTAGGCCCTCGACTGTGTTGATAACCATCAGCTGTTGAGGGCTTCGGCCATCTCCTTGAGGGTCATGACACGGGAGATGCTGGAGCGGGTCTGGCCGTTGTATTCGCTCTGCTCAATCAGAGCGCCGCACTCCTTGTTGATGACGTCGGAGCGCTTGAACTTGACCACCTGTCCGGTCTGGCCGACACCCAGAGCCTCGACGGTCTCAGCCACCTTCCACATGGCGGCGGGGGTCAGAGCGGTGAACACCTTAGACTGGAACCCAGTATTCGGGCCAGCGGAGACCTCGAAGGTCCACGCGAACATGGGATTACCGCCCTTGCTGACGGTCTGCTCGATCTCGATGCACTTTACGCGGTACATACCGTCAGGGATGGTAAAGCCGGACTGGACTTCCGACAGATCCACCTCGAAGTTGTCGGAACCCATGGGGACAGAAGATCCGGGCATGGGGGTGGGATTTGCAGCGGGGGCAGCAGCCCCGGGACCTCTCATAAAGGGATTGTTGTTGCTAGCCATTTGTTTTTCCTCCTGTTATTATCTGTTCATATATTCCCGCATGATGTTTACCATGTTGGGGTCTTTGATGACCGGACCAATCCGGTTGGCGAAGTCAGCGCCTCTCGTCTTCGCTGTGTAGTTGTTCATGGGCTGCGTCAGAAGATACCTGTGGGTCTCGGTCCAGAACCCGGTGTTTTCGTCACCCATTTGCTCGTCTGCAGTGTACAGGTACCATACGAAGTCCATGTACCCACATACTGCCGTGCACAGCTTGTCGGTGAGATTGGGGGTGCTGGATTCGAGTACATTGGTCCCCTTGCGCATTTTGTCCTTTTTGTGGGCGATGTAGATCACGTTCACCGGAAGGTCACGGAATCCACGGAGCACACGAGCCAGCTGCTTTCCGGCAACACCGTAGTCCTCCAGATAGACCTCGTCAACGGAATAGTTCTTGTCCTTCTTCCGTCTGGCGGCAAACTCCCGCATGGTGATGTTCTCCAGAGCAAGGGTCTGGAGTTCGGTGATGTTGTCGATCACCACTGTCTTCGTGGTGGCGTACTTCGGGTCATGGTTGGCGATCTTGAACAGCTCCTGCTCCAAATCATCCACAGACCGGATGTCGGTGGCGTGGATGTCTCCACGGGGGGCCAAGGTCATGATACCACCGTCGATGTTGAACACATGAACATCAGCCATGGTAGGCACGTCTTGAGCGGTACCAGCAAGGTGGGTTTTACCGGAACCCGGGTCGCCGTATATCAAAATGTTCATCTTATCAGTAAACATCTCAGCCGAAATCAGATACCCGTCACTCATTGCCGGATTCCTCCTCTTCCTTGCATTCGTCGCAGATACCGTACTCGCAGGGGCAAACTTCGGGCTTACGGTTCTGCAGGATGTTCTGACACCCGCAATGGGGGCAGTCGATGGCGTCGTACTCGCGGGCGGGGTCTGTGCAGGTCAGTGTAGCCAGCCCGCCCATTGGCTTGGGGTCGTGCGCAACGTAATGGTCTTCTACGACCAGCGCAAAGTCCCTGTGGCATACCTTACATTCGATCATACCTTTGGACATGTTATACCTCCTTCTTGGATTCCATGACGAAATCCGCTGCTTCATCTGCCACGTGTAGCAGCCACGCCAGCAGATTCCTTTCGTAGACTGTGGTGGGATTGCTGTAGTTGGTGGAGTCCCATTGCCCCATATGGCAGTTGATAGCCGATGCCTCCTCTGGTGTCAGCTTCATGAAGGACTGCACCAAGAACACGGACTTGGACCCGTGGCCACCATAGGCGAAATCCTCTTTGAATGTGTACACCGGGTACTGCTCCCACTTGTCCTGAGCGTTCTTTCTCCACCGCATTTCGGTCTTGTAACATCCTACCTTGCAGAGGTCGTGGAACAGGGACACGATGGCAATGGATTCGTCACTTGCCTCGCAGTAGTACACTTCCTTACATAGCTTCTTCAACTGGAAGAATACATTCAGCGAATGTAACACCAGCCCACTCTCAAAGTTCCCGTGGAACCGGGTGGACGCTGGAGCGCTGAAGAAATCGGTTTGCTCCAACCATTCCAGCAAATCCTCAATACCGTCCCGGTGGATGGAGCATCTGGCAATGCTCAGATAGGTTTCCTTAAAATTCTGGTCCATGGTTACTTCCTTTCGTTGTTATTTCGGATTCGAATGACCTTGAGGATCTCGTCTCTCTGGGCTTCGCTAAGCTCGTCCCCTGCGGGGGACTTCATTGCTGCGTACATGTCATACAACTTATCGTTGGGGAATGTAGACACACGCTTCCCATCAATCCGCATGGTATCACCTCCCTTCTGAATACATTATAACACATTGGCAAACCTCCTGTCAATACGTTTGTTGACAGACGGGGTATGCCTCCCCGAGCCTCTCTGTTGGCTTCCCTCGCATTGAGGACCCGGGGAGTACAGAAGGACCGCCCCTATGCGTCCATGTCAACGGAAGGCAACGGGGAGTCTCCCGTGGCCCCTCTGACGTGGGAGCGCACGACGAATTGCGCTTGACGCATCGCGGCAGCGTCATAGTCACGCAGCTCAGCTTGGCACAAGTCCTTGTACTGGCACATCTTGCAGTTCCACGGGTACAGGCTCCGGTACGTGTCAATACTGGGCTTCTTCTTACTTGCATTCCGCAGTCTGTTGATAACCTTTGCAACCGGTAGAATGCACTGATTCCACATTCGCTTAATAGTTTCGGAATTCCGGTATTCGTAGGTGGGTCTGAACCACTCAATACCAGCCAGCTTCTCCTGCATTTCCTCCCGGTAGGGTTCCGGGTTAATGAGGTTGGCTTTGCAGAATGCCTCATACTTGGCCCACGTGGTTTTGATCTTGGTCCGGGATACCTTGCCACCTTTCAGCAGCGTCGGCTCCGCAGCTGGTGTATTCACATGTTGCCATGTCATGGTCCCAGTGATGTCGATGCCCATCTTGGCGCAAGCATAGGAATACACGGCATTCTGGATGTTGGTGGCTTCCTCGTCGTCCGGGGACAAGCTCTTACGGAACTTGTAATCGACACACCACAGGAACCCGGTGGTCTTATCCTTTAGGATTGCATCGATATATCCGTGCAGACCCTTCGTCGGAGGACATGGGACCACGAAGTGTAGTTCCAGCGCCGGGATCTCCTTCCCGTCCTTCTTCAGCGTGAGGACCTCGTATTTGTCGATGTCAAATTCCCAGAATGCTTGAGTGAAGACGGACTCCGCGTCGCTGAGGGTTTGCATGAGATCCGGGATCTCCTCCTCAAGGAAGGAGTTGTTGTTTCGGTATTCCATGTGCTCCTGCTCCATGGCGAAGATAGCATCCCCAAGTGCGGATTCTCGGCGGTATCTCATAGAGCGTTCCCACTCCCACTTGTACTGCATGGCCGCTTGCATTCCCTTGTGGCAAAGCTTGCCGATAGACAGGAACGGGCGCTCCACTCTCGGTGTTAGTCCTTCAATGTAGTTGTACTCCCACTTCTTGGAACAGCTCATGAAGGTCTGGATCTGACTGACGGAGACCATACCCTCCGGGGTTTGCTTCTGTTCATTAAACAGGTACTTAGTGTTTTTCATAATTACTCCTCCAGCACCGCTGAGAACGAACGTGAGATTGCGTTACCGAGACATTGCACAAAGGTTTCGTCAATAGACAGATCGTTTCTGCCAATGTGCATTAACATGGCGTGCAGCACTTCATGGCATAACGCTTCGTGCTGAACCTCGGAAGACGCTTTTCTATTAATTCGTATCTTAGCTGTTGCGTAGTCTACTTGACCTAAATGAAGGTCGGTATCAAAGTTGTCATCCACGTACTCCACTGTATGCGGAATACCACAAATTGTTATTCGTTTCATTTCCTCCTCCTTGCTTGGGCCGCTTTAATAGCTCGGCCCTGTTTCTCGGCTTTCGCCCTGCTTTTATATACCTTCCCGGTCTTGCCGTATCGGTATCCGCCCTTCACTTTGTGCACTGGCATGTTGTACCTCCTGTTGTATGCCGCTCGGTGTTGTATTGTATTGCATGCACTTAAAAAGTGCAACGCAATACAACACGAACGCCATCGCTTGCGGCCCGTGCAATTAGTCTCTGTCCGGTATAACGATATCTTTCAGTATTGGTACTCTACGTACATTAAACTCGTCCATTAACTTATACGCAGTTCCAAACACATTCAAGCATGCCTTTAAAAGGTTGGGTTGGTGTTCCTGCATCAACTCCAAATCGTCATGGACCCTGCTGTTGAAGGGACATCCAACGCACCCGGTTCTCTTCATCCCGTATACTTCGTAACAATCAGAGTACCGTATACCTTCGCTCTCTTTATAGTATTGCTTGGTCTCGTCGTTCCAGTAGAACAACGGCATATACTTGTCGCGTTTACCTCGATTATCAGGTTCGAAGCAGCTATGGTGGCTAATAGCCCTTTGACCACCCTCTGACTTGCGCTCCCCTGTAATGTTGAGGTCACATCCAATCTTCTTTTGATACTCAAAGATGGGATGTTTCTTGCTCACATCGCAGCACTTGGCTGATACTGGTATTTTCCGTTCCTTCACGGCTTCAGCGAGGGACCTGTGCTTGGGGGAGAAAGCGTATCTCCCCGCCTCCTCCTTAGACATGCTGATCTTCTTTATGCCCCACTTTTTGTTGTTGTAGTACGCATTAATTACCTTACTATGGTACTTGCTGATAACTGGTACCCCATAGGTTCTAACGGCTGTTACAACTGATTTTCCTCTTACAGTATCAATCGTTATGTCGTATCGGGATTGGAGATATTTTATATGTTGCCTTGTAACCTCCCACTCCAACCCGGTGTCGGCAAACACGAAGTGTATTTTAGGAAGGTATTCCCTAAAATACGTGGCTATCATGTGTACTATTATGTCACTGTCACTTCCTCCAGACACTGACACACACACACACTGATGATTGCCCAAGTAGTGGCCCATCTTGCCCAAGGTGTTGTTTATAATCGATGTGTCTATCATTGTTGTCTCCTCACTCGTTCTTAGCTTTCCACCTGCCATCTGGCATCTTCTCCACAAGCCCAGCAGCCTCCAGCTGCCTGATTTGTCGGGACACGGTGGACCTGTTCTTTCCTGTTCTGCTGCAGATGTCGGCTTGTGTCATGGGTCCGCTCTGCATGAGATCCAGCAGGTTGGCTTGGGCTGGCTGTCTTCCTTCCTGCGACGGCGCTGCAATTTCATACGGTCTTGCGGTTACGTTGTATCGCATGGGGTATTTGGTGGAGATGTCGAAGGTAAGGGAAATCGGGCTTTGGTTGCCCATAACCTTCGAATGTCTGCGAACCACCACCTCATTTGGGGACAACCTCGGATTTCGGCGCACCTGCCAACCAGCTTCAAGGAATGCATTAAGGAACTGGGAACCCCACGAGTCCTCACGAGCTGTGCTGTCCGGGTCCAGATTCTTTTTGCTGTGGTGTGCAATAAGGAAGGAGCACCCATACTTATCACGCCACGTTTTCAGAATCATCATGCGGTTGGCGAGGTCTGCCATGTAGTTATCCGTGCTGTCTGTCGTAGAGTACAGCGGGTCGATCATGATTACTTTGGGTTTGATGGTGGCAATTTGCTGCTCCATCTCCTCCAGTACCTTCTTGTTCCCAAACCGCAGCTGCCTGTCCGGGTGCACGTAAATCGGGATGTCCGGCATAACCGGGACGGTCCACTCGTCGCCGTCTAATTTCGCTGTTGCGTTTAGCTTCTGTTCGACTATCAGCGCCAAACGGTCCGTCAATCCGGAATGGCTGTCCTCCTGCTGGATTATCAGTGTAGGTCCCGGGTTGTTCACTTGGTATTTACCTAGGAATGGTACCCCGGCAGACACGGACACAGCGAGATCGAGGAGCAACCATGTCTTGTAGCTTTCGGGCGGCGAGACAAGGAAGGTAATGGACTTGTCCGGTAACCAGTCCTCCACCAGCCACGAGACACCCTCCCCACCGTAACCTTTGACGTAGTCGGTCATGCGCATTACACCGAATGAAGATTCCTTCTGCTTCTGTTCACGCTCCACCTCGGAACGGTCATCCTCAAACTGGACCTGCGTGGGTTGCGTCAACCCAGTGGCATGGGACCTCTCTATTGATTTCAGTGTAGTGCGTACTTCCTGCACAGGCAGCGGTGGCTCGTTCCTCTCGTTCCAGTCTAGCAGCAGGGCTTCCACGATGTCGGAATTCATGCCCTTCTTGAAGAAATACCCTGCAAGTCTGGCACAGGCATCGTTTCTCCCGCCCTCGGAAACGCCACGGAGAACTTCGGTAATCCAGCCGTCCCCTTGCACCTTGGGCTGTGCTTGGAGTTCAAGGAGAGCCAACGGGAAGGCTCCCAGAGGCCCACGCTTCACCCATTCATAACGGTTGCCGCTTTGGTGCTGTGTAGGCGGTAGCACTATGAATCCACCGTCAGCCCTCAAGTCTGCGCCCTCGAAGATCCTTACTCGGTTGGAGACCCGGGTTTGGTTGGTAGGGTACAAGTAGAATAGATGGTACCCGCCACCCCCGGACCTCGCTATCATCTGCGTCGGGTATTTCTTCAGCAGCTCCTCAATGGGGAAGGGACAGGATTTTTCCACGTCTAACACGACCATATTGGAGATCCTACCTGTTACGGCTCCGATACCGGCTCCCGTAAGGTTATTGAACCACCCCTCGACCATCGTTTTGGGCGCTCGGGTCTTCGTGTACTGCAGCCAGTTCGTCATGTATGGCCGCTTCTCGTCCGGTCTGACGGGCAGAACGCTCCAGCCGCTGTCCACGTATTCGGCGGCTAGTTCATTCACCGTCATTGTCTTCTTCCTCCTCTCCGATATCGAGATCAAACAGTTCGTAGGTGTGCACCTTGTACAGGCTTGCGTACTTCAGAATAGCCTCCTCGGAAAGTGCTCGGTCTCCACTCTCATGACGGGAGACAGAAGACACGTTAAACCCGGTGAGGGTGCTGACTTCCTGCAGGGTGAGACGGGATCTATCCCGCAGCTCACGTAGACGATTTCTGGACTTCTTCTTGCTCATTGTATCACCTCCTTCTGGACCCATTATAACACACGACCTTTCGTTGTGTCAATGCGTTTTTTGCCAGTTTACTTCTTGAGGATGCCGTAATCCAAGGTCCCGTCCTTTACGGCATCGATCAGGCTGCGTTTGTTCAGCAGGGATTGATAGACTAACTCGTCAATTGTTCCGGTGGCAATAAGGTGGGTAAAGGATACGGGGTTTACCTGTCCGGGTCTGTACAGTCTGGCCTTGGACTGGTCGTATAGGGCCAGCGAGTTCGGCAGTGTGTAGTACACTGCTTTGTTTGCCGCTGTCATGTCCACTCCTTCAGACCCGGCTTGAATCTGTACAGCTATTACAGCTCCCGGAGTAACCTTCCACTTGTCCAGCGTATTTGTCCTACCAGACAATTCGAAATGGTCACGTCCGCACTTCTCCGCTACTCTGGCGATTTCATCCAGATCATGTCTGAACACACAGAACACTACTATTTTTTCGTGCTTGGATACGTCCTCGATGTATTCTTCCAGAGCGTCGGCTTTTGCTGTGTTCAACTCTTGGCACCACGTGTCAGACCCGGGACCCTCCGTCACTTGACAGAACCCAGCGGCTATCTGTTGCATCCTAAGCGCTCGGGTGAGCACGTTGTTGAGCACCACAAACGCCCCAGCCTTGCATTCGGCAATAAATTCCTTGGACAAGGACCGCAGTGTTTTCATGTCTCGTGTAGGCAATTCCACCTCTCTCGTCGTGGGTGGCAAGGATTCCGGCAGCTTCAGACGTTGGGACACGTCGGCCATGCTGCAGGTGTAAGCGATGGATTGGAATTTTGCGTTCAGCTCTTTCTGGTTCTTGTATCCCACCACAAACCTGCGTTCCGGCCCTCCCATGACAGCGTATTGCTGCATAAACGCATTGTGGTTGGTCCCGTAGATAGACGGGTCAAGGAACCTATACTGCCCGTACACGTCAAGGGGACTATTCGCCATGGGAGTCCCGGACAGACACAATCTGTATTTTACCCTCTTGCCCAACAGGGCAAGAAATCTGCTGATTTTCGACCCAGCTGCCTTGGCTCTGTGGCTTTCGTCTAGCACCACCATGTCGAACCCGGCTTTGAGAATGACTTCCCCCAGCTCCTTGCGCCAGACGGAGTCATAATTTATGATTACGTATCTCTTGACACCCGGAACGGGTGAAGGAGTAATGAACTCTTTCACCCTTTTGGCCTCGTCTGAAATCTTTCCCGTTTGCCGTACCAGTACCATGTAACTTCCTTGTGTAGCATGTTTCTCTAGCTCCTTAGGCCACACACCCAGCACGGCTTTGGGGCATACTACCAACACCCGGTTCACATCCGGTCTGTCCATGGATACGTCTATGGCCACTTTGGTCTTACCCGTACCCATATCCATTGCCAGCATGGTTGCAGGTCTGGCCATGGAGAATTGATACGCTTCTTCTTGGTTCTGCCATCTACCCATTTTTGTTTCCTCCAGATAGCTTGTTGTACACCTGCACCCCCAGCTCGGTCAGCTTGAAGGAACAGGTCTTGTACCCGTCGTATCTGACCTTCTCGGTGGTGAGTATTTTCTTTTCCCGCAGCGTCGTAAGCACTGCGCCCGCTGATATTGGGGTCATGGTGTCTTCCAATTCGTTCATGTATACCGACATGATGTATGTTCCGTTCGGACCGTCTTTCTTCCAGCTGGGGTTTTCGCTCAGACGTTCCATGAACTCCAGCTGCTTCGGAGTTAGCAGAATGGACATGCCGTCGAGAGCCACGGAGAGGCTTCCTTCTTGCTTGCGGCGTCGGGGAGTATTAGAGGACGTACCCTGTGGTCTCGGCTTAACGGAAGTCAAAGGAGAGGCTCCCGTGGGTGTTCCCGGCTCCTTGGTCGGCTGCACCTCTGGTTCCATTTCCTTCTGAGCGGCCAGCTCCATCACATGGCCGGGGTGTTTGCCCTGCTCCTCAGCATCACACAGGATCTCCCGCAGTCTCTGGTCCGGCCACTGGTCGATTACCTTGCGCATCTTGCCCGGAAGTCTCGTGGAGTAGTAGCGCATCTCCTCCACAGTGATGGGGGTGGTCATATGAGCGACCCCCTTGGTTACCCGTACGAGATCCTGCACGGTCAGCAGTACGGTGGACACGTTCGCCTTGGTCTCGGTGTACGCAGCACACCCATTCTGGTCCATGCTGGGGTCCCTCTTCCATTTCACCCCGTCATTGTCGATGAGGCATTTTTTGTCGTTGTCCACAAAGTAGACCTTCGACCCGGTTGTAGTAGTCAGTACCATGTTTACCCTCCTATATGTTTTTGATGTATTTGGCGAAGCTCTGTTTGCCGCCGTCGAGCCTGTACAACACCCAAAAGAACAGTGTGATTGCCAGCAACCCGGCTGTCATAATTGCGGTGAAGATCCCCATATAGAGGACCAGCACTCCCAGTGCGTCAAAGAATCCCATGTTCTCACCTCCTTATATACGGTCTTATCTTACTACCGCTAGGAAATTTTGGGTTTGTCGAGCGCTGACCATGCTCTGAGTTTTTCATGAGGGCTTGCAACCTCCAATGGCCTCATTATGGTCATGCCCGTATAGCCGATAGCGCAGCTTTATGCGGTTTACTTCGCTTTCATGGCGGCGATGTGGGCTTTGCTGTTGTGGATAGCAGCCTTGATGTTACCAACCTGCCTACGCCAGTTGCGGGCCTCATAGCGACGTTCCCTGCGCCCGGGGTTCTTCTTCATTGTAACACCTCCCATCACGTTACATTTGTATGGTGGGCCTTCCGGGGTTTGAACCCGGAACCGTCCGGTTATGAGCCGGGTGCTCTAGCCGATTGAGCTAAAGGCCCCTGCGTTGTTACCTGTCCTCGTTCCAGTTCACGGAGTACGGATATTCGTCCGGGTTGAACCGCATCATATAGGCAGTAATCTTGTGGCTGGTCTTGGTGTGGCTACCCTTTACATTTCTGTAAAGGGCACCGCCATGTTCCTTCTTGAATTTCCGGGCCTCTTCCTCGGTCTTGAACCATTTGGCGCAGTACATGTCACGCCTCCTGCCCGTCGCCAAGCACCCGCTTGGAGTCGAATTTGCTGCCGTCGAGCTGCCCCTTCATGTACGCCAGAGGATCGAAATCGGTTTTCTTGGTCCGCACGTTCTTAGACCCCAGACCCTCCTCGTATTTCTTCACCTTCTCGGGTTTGACCACTACCAGACCCCATTCCGGGTGCTGGTCCTGCTGCTCCTCAAAGGCGATCTGCAGACCCACCACGAAACCCTCAGCGTAGGACTTGGCAACCGATTTGGGGTCGATGTGGTAGTTCTTCCGCTGCAGCACCTTGATGGCGTTGAGCATGAACCCGACAGCGTATTCCACCACGGTCCTGCACAGCTCGGCGTCTTCCCCAATCCCGGTGATTACCAGCTTGTGGGTGCGGGTCCCACGGGGCGTCTGCCATGCTGCAGCGCACATATAATTTGCACACAGCACATTTGCTATCTCGGTCATCCAGACATTTCCGGAGTCCGTGGTCCATACCACCTTTTCGGACACCAAATGCACTAAGTCCTGCGATTTCTGCTGCTCGAAGTCAGCCTCCGTCATCTTGTGCTTGGCCATCATCTCCTTGGCCTTCAGCAACGCTGCTTTGGCCTCGTTCTCGTTAGGTGACGTCGCCAGAGCCAGCAACTTCTGGATCTTCTCTTTGATGTTGTCCATGGTATATCTCCTTTCCAGAGGGGTGGTGGCTTACGCCACCACCGCCTCAATAGCCTCGACGATGGGGTTCATGGCGATCTTGAAGGTCGTGTTCACGAACTTTCCCTCGAAGCGGTCCTCACGCTTGCCAGCGGGTTCCTTGTGGGTTACGTAGTCGGTGTATGCATTAATCAGACCCCATGCGGTACCCCGGAAATTGCCGTTATCGTCAGCGTTGTGGGCTTTGATGAAAGCCGCTCTCTGGTCCTCCAGATTCTTACGCTTGAAGGGGTTCACGCTGTCGCCCTCGGGGATGGGGAACAGGTATTTCACCACCCGCTCCAGACGGTCCCCGGTGACCTTCATCCCGGCAAAGTGCTCGGCCATGTCGTTCAGTGCGCCCATGTAATCAGCGGAGAGCCTCAGCACCTCCCGGGCCTCCTCCAGCTTGGCCTTGGCGTTCTGCACGTGACGGATGGTGACGGTGTTCTGGGCCTCTCTGAAGGCGAAGTTAAACTGGTTCTGGCACACCAGCCGCAGGGGGCAGATGGCGGCGGTAATCTTGACCTTCCCGGTGAACCCGTTGCGGAAGATCACGTGCGGAGTGAAAGCATCGCCCAGAATGCTGACCTGCGGCAGAGCGCCAATAATGTAAACCATGCCGTTCTCGGTCTCGCCAGCCTTCTGGAACTGCAGCTCGTCGCCCATGTAATTGACGAAATCGAATGCGTCCCGGTTCTGGATGATCTCGAACTTGTCGGAAACCACGTCGTAGGGATGCCCGTCGCTGTCCCTAGTGGTGACGAAGCGGTTGGGGATCTCGGTGGTCTTACCGTTGATCTGGGCGAACACGGGGTGCTTCTCCACTGTGTAGTCCAGACCGGACGCCTTGAGGACGCCGTTGAGGTCCTTGCACTGGTCCACGGTCTTGCCGATGGCATGCCATGTGGTGGTACGGTCGACGTAAATGGTGGGGTTAGTAGTAGTCATGATTTTATCCTCCTCATGATTTGTAGATAGTAGCTTGTGTCCTTCCCAACTCCACCCCGTAAGGGGTGGGCGCTCCCGGCTTAATGGGCTATTTATCCTCGCCGGGACGAGATCAGCACCAACGCATTTGCGGTTCCGCAAAGTACGTCATGAATTCCGGTGCTCGTTTGTTCATGTGTCTGGCGATGGACTTTGCCATAGAGGGTTCAAGACCGTGCATGTAAACCTGCGGTCCCGGGTCATACCCAAATTCAGCGTCCACGCTATTATAACACCATACCGCCCAATATCCGTCGTACACCGTTATACCTCCTCTCCGTGGTGGGGTCTCATTCGAGACCCCATTCAGCGCCAGCGAACACCTTCTTGCCAAGGTCGGTCAGGCCGAAACTGGTGCACTTGTGGTCGTTGACTCTCTGCTTGGTCCGGAACCCCAGCCCCTTCTCGCAGAGGGTGGAGATCATGGCACCCACGGTCATGGGCTTGCCAGCAAACTGGCCACCGATATCGTCGCACAGGCAGTCAACCCAGATCTCGGAGTCCAGCCCGTTTTCCCAGAAGCAGGTGTCGGGGAGGTGTTTGACGAAATCAACCTGCTTGGCGGTGAGAGTCACCACGGTCTCACCATTCTCGCTGTAGGTATAGGCGATGTCCTTGGACTTGCGGGTTTTCTTGGCCTTGGGAGCGGGTTCCTCGGTGGGTTCCTCGGCCTTGATCTTGAGACGGGGGCACTCGGCAATGCCGCCGATGTTGTAGGGGTTGCGTCTGTAGCAGTCGCGGTGGGGGCAGTTCTGCGCATTGCATTTGGAGCAATCGACGCAGCCGTGCTCGTTGATGACGGCGGGGACCTGCAGGTCGGACCCGGTAACCTCATGGTTCTCGATCATCTCGCAGAACTCCTCGACGGAAACGGTGGGGTCCTCAGCGGCCTTGGCCAGCGGGTCGATCTCGCCGCCCAGCTCCTTGATATTGACCTCGCTCTCGAGGGTTTCCCGAGCGGTGAGGTAGGCATCCATGCTGATGCGTTTGCCGTTCTGACCTTCCCCATTGTACCGGGTGGCGCGGTTGGAGTCGACGCAGAGCACGTAAACGTATCCGTCGCTCTCCAGCTTGAAGAACTCGTAGGTCTTGCCGTCGTCACAGAGGTTGGTGTGTCCCTCGCTGTAGCTGAGGTTGTTGGGGTTGATCAGATTCTTGATGTTATTGGTGGAAGTCATTGTAGTAGCTCCTTTCAGATTATGTGTTAAAATGTTGTCAAATTGTTATTTGCCTCGAACACAACCATTAAAACACACAGAATACCCTTCTGTCAAGTATTTTGAAAAAAGCTTGTAGACCTGCACAAAGAGAAGCCCTCTGGAAATACCTCCCTTTGTGCAGGTTGCACAATGCCTACGGCTTGGGTGGGGTCATAAAGTCCCCGAACCTGTATACCCCAGTTGATTCGTCCGTGTCCTTGACAGTACACCCCTTTCCGGGTTTGCACGGTCTCCTTACACTGGTCCGCAGGAAGTACAGGCAGCACCCATATCCTCCTACTAACCCAAGATACTTACATCCTTGACAAGGTTCTATCCTCTTAGCCTCGTCCCCAGCCAAACTCCTTAAGCACGGCATTGGTTACACCCCCCTCTATGTCGTCAAATACCACCGGGGTCTCGCCCTTCTTTACTGAGTTCGTCCGGTGGCAGTTTCACCAGCAGCTCCAACGTGTAAGCCATGTTAAATAGGCACTGTGCTATCTTCCGGTCCCGGCGATTGTCTGCCCGATCAATCATTTCTTGTGCGGCAATCATGTACTCCGACAGCATGATACAGGTCCTGCGCTTGTCGAATTTATCCATCGGCTTGGTCTCCTTCCTTTGGCGTCTCTGGTCTCATGTCCGCTTCACACCGTGTGAGCAGTAGTCCCATGGTTTAACAACACAGCACATTGGGCCATTGCAGATGCCGTTGAAGTCCTTGAATCCAAGGTGGATGCAATCCCGGCAGTACACAACCTCCACTACATCAGCGGCGGTGAGAGCCATGATAAAATCATCCACACGGCACCCACCATTGAGAATGTCTTTGCAAAACGGGCATTCTTGACAACTCACGCCGGAGCAGAACGCATCAGGTCTTGCCGCCTCCCGGCTGATATAGTCAGTTGCCATTGTCGTCCCTCCCAGAGTTAAAATAATTTGGATCAACGTGTTGCACCTTTTTAATCCTTTGCCGCTTCACGTTCAGCTTCCGGTGGCAAAAAGGACAGGGGAAAGAGTGGTTTCCGTTCCAAACAACAGGAATATTCCTGCCACACTGACACCGAATCAAGCCCATGCAAGGTTTATTTGCCATCTTCTTTTTCCTCCAATGCTTTACGAATACGGCTTAATTCTTCTTCAATTCCTCGTAAATGTGTTAAAGATAGCCAAGGAACAAGAGCAATGTAGGCAATACAAACCAACAAAATTGAAATACCTATTATCTGGATTGTTGATAGTTCAGCCATTGTTACCCCTCCTGTTCCGGCGAACAATACGGTAAAATTTAGTTTCCATCCTTTGGATTTCATTTGTTAATGCTCGAACCACTCGCTCCGCTTTCTCGTCCGACCAATCCCCTACGGAGGACAAACAATGTTTTTCTATAATATCTCTGTAGGTTTTACTTTCAATTAGCCGTTCTCTTAGTATCTGTCTGTTTTTCTCTCTCTTGTATGCAAGTTGAATGTACTTTTCAATTTCGGAATTTGGCATTTTCCGCACATCTTCAATTTCAGAGCTTTTGTTAAGCAGTATTGCCATCCTCGCCGCCTCCTTCCTCCCCGTTGAGCCATTGTTTCAGTCTAAAGGCGCACGATACACACAGTTCAATTTGCTCTTTTGCGTCACCCCAACAATCTATATCGTAGCCAACCACAATCTTGCTTGATTTAGGGTTAATAACTGATCCACATCTATCGCAAACAGGCTTATACGCCATCCTCGCAGCCTCCTTCAGCTTTTCTTGGTCCTCCTCTTTTTGGTTTGCTCGGTCTATCGTCAACCTTTTCTTTTGCGATTGCCAAAGCCTCCTCACGGATGAAAAGAAATTTTCTGCGAACATCGTCCATGCTATAGGACATCCACTCCATTCTGGAACGGCATTCCTCTACGGTTCCGCACTGTCGGTATTCGTTCAATTCAAATCTGTCACCAAGTGCTTCAATCGCCATTTCCACGGCATAGTACAAGTCGCTGATTGGGTTTCCGTTTGGAGCCAACATAAGCATTTCCGCTTTGAGCAAAGCAATTGCTTCATCGGTTTTCATCCTTGCCGCCTCCTTCCGCGGGGATGATGGTGGGAGCATCACAAACAATGCACAATGTTTCGTTTGCTCCATACGCTCGTTCAAGATGCTGCGTGTCGTTTCCTCTTTCTGCTTCCCATGTTTCAACATCTCTGTATAAGACAATATCCTTGCAAACAACATCCGCATCAATCAGCCTCCCATGCTTTTCCGGGAGGGGGACGGCCTTTGCCTGTCCAATATAGCGTCCATACACATCGTAGTACGCCACATGACCGCTCTTGAAGATAAGCACTTCCACTCGCTGTTCGGTAGGCATCTCCATGCCTCGGATCAGAATATCAGCCATCACTTTCTGCCTCCCATGTCTTTAACTATTAGTACAACCTCGATCGCAACCAACACAAAAAATATAGCACTCAGCCACCCGTCAATGTCGGAAAGCACTTTTACAAGTTCATCCATTGTCGATCACCTCCCTGTCAAGATTTCTGTTCCGTCTGCGCTTTGCGACACGCTTGTTGTAGGCTTTCATTTTCGCCCAGCCACGGTGGTTATTCGCCCAGCAAGCGAAGCGGTGGGAGAACTCGGACTGGAAGTCAAGAAAACCTTTGTAGGTGTTCTGTGCTTTAGCCATTGTCGGATACCTCCTGTTTCAGAAAGTCGAGCCATTTGGTTTCAGAATCCGCTATGTCAGAATCTTTGACAAGCGTTCCCTGATAGCCAACAGCCTTGCCAGCCTTTTCCAAAACATCAGCTTGTATTGATGTCATAAATCTTGCCAGTTCCTTATCCGTCATAGTCCGGATTTTATCTGCGAATGTCATTGTTTGTTTAACATCCATTTTGTTTAACCTCCGTATTGGTAGTAGTAGAACGTCCCATGCGTCCAGCCGGTGTTCCACTTGACCTTGGCCCACAGCTTATAGCCGTCGTACCGCTCCGCAAAGCGAGGATCACAGGTCGCCGCAAGCACCGTGTCCGGCACATCGATCAGACCATACAGGGCCATCAAGGTATCCGTCCGGCATCGTTGCCACTGTTCCGATGTGCGCCAGCTTGTCGCCGCGTAACTTGGTGTCCAGTACAGAGCCACACACCGACGAACGGTATCCGGGAACAGCTCGTGCCGCACCTGATTGTCAACGACCCGTGCATGAATCCGGCGAAGCGTCTGCCCGTCAGCCTCCACAACCGCCCCGTCTGGATAGTAGATCGTCACCGTCCCGCTGATCCCGCCAACCTCGCCGTTGACTACGTTGGCAATCGTGTTGATCTCGCTTTCGGTGTGTGGCAGCTCTGGCGGTTCTGGCAGAGGGCGGGGACGGGCAGGGGAGAGGGCGTAGGCGTTGACGGTCAGCAGCCAGAGGACCAGCAGGGTAAACAATATCTTAACTGTTTTCATGATTGACTGTTCTTCATCCGTTCCAAAGCGGCAATAGCCTGTAAATGATCTGTAAACACCGTTTTTCCGAAGTCCTTCACCACATGTTGCAGGTTGTTCCACGTGACCGTCGTAATACGGACATGATATATGGGCTTACTGCAGGGTCTGGCGGTGTACCTCCTGTCGGTTTTGACCACTTGATAGACGGTCCCGCCAATAGGAACGGGCAGGACCATGAGTCTGTCTTCCTCTTTGGCCTTTCGGTACTCCTGCAGCTCGAAGTAATCGGCCATAGACAGATGATATTCAGTAGGGTCCGTCATCTCTTGTCCTCCAGTTCGCTGACCTTTTTCTTCAACCTGCGGTTCTGCTCGTCCAAGGCCCGGTTGGCCGCTTTCAGCATGGAATTGCTGGTTTCCAAGCGGGCGCAACATTCCCACAGAGCCTCCAGAAGCAACTTGGCTTCATACAGACCATTCCGGGCTTCGCCCATCATGGCTTCATCCCCGGAGAAATGCCCGTTCTTCATGCCATTGCATCTCTTTTCAAAAGTAGCGGGATCCATTTTAGTACCTCCTATTGTCAAATGTGCAGTTGACTGCTATTATCATTATACCACACGGGTAGTATTCCTGTCAATGTGTTTACCACTCCCACCCCCACTTCAACGCTTCCTCCATAACCTTTTGACGGTCCCTCTCCTGTACGCTTCTGGCCAGAACGAAGTGGAACCCCTTGACTGATCTTCTGCCACCCGTACGGTAGCTGGCCTCTATTGAATTTCTGCTCACCCCGAATCTCCGTGCTGCCTCTGACACGCTGCCGAATTCCTCCCCGGTTTCGACGCACATACATCTCAACCCTCTTGTTCCAGTGAGGGCTTTGCTCAGTTTCTGCCGTGTGCGCTCCGAAACCTCACCATGGCAGTGTCCACCACTGTTGCGGTTATACCCCTTCTTCGGGTCCATGGTGTGGTATTTGGCTATCAGCTCGATTTCCCACCGCTCAGCCTCTTCCCTGTTGACGTTGCTCAGCAATATCTTGTGTTGGAAGTTGTTCCATCCGTACTTGCGTATGTCCTTGTAAAAGTCTTCGTTGCTACTGTATCCACTGCCTCCGTTCCACCGTTTGGCCGGGTCCTTGCTGGTGATACCTATGTACTTCTTGCCATTCGGTGCAACGTGCATATACAACGTGTAATTGCTCATGCAACCACCTCCTGCAACCATTATATCACGTGTTGCGTGTTGTGTCAACACATTTTCAACCTCTGTATATGCAGAGACGTGATATGTGATGCAACACATACCCGAAAGCTGAAGCGGGGCTTCAAGTCTGGGGTGTTGCATGAATGCAACTGTTGTATTGTATCGGCGTTGGTTGCTTCTGTTGTGTTGCGTTGCATCCCCTTTAGGGATGCAACACAATACAACAATGCAACGCTTGCAATACAACATGCAACAAAGAACCATCCGTACACAGCTCAAATCTCATTGACAAAATATACTTGCGTGTGGTATAATGGACTAAAAGGAGGTGGTCTAATGGCATACGTGGACTTCCCAGACTGTCTCGAAGGTCAGAAGAAGCGGAAACAATTCTGGCTGTCGGAAGAGGGGCTGATGCTCATTTCCGGGTGGCGCAAGAACGGTGTTCCTCTTTTAAAAATAGCCACCGAGAATATTGGCATTAGCAAGACGGCTTGGTGGGGGTGGTACAAAGAGTCCGAGGAGCTTCGCAAGGCATGCGCCGTTTCAAAGGAAGTGGCCGACTATGCCGTGGAAGACGCCCTGTATCGCAGGGCTGTCGGGTACTACTACTGGGAAGAACAATGGGAGCTGCTCGAAGGAGAGGTCCGGCTTACCAAGAAGTTTAAGAAGCACATGCCGCCCGATACCAAGGCAATCATGCAGTACCTTTTCAATCGTCGACCCGAGACGTGGAGGGCGCTGCAAGAGCCTCTGGAGGCAACGAAGTATACCGAGACCATCAAGAATGTGCTGGTTGCTATGAAAGAGGTTGCTGAGGGTGAGGAACCCAAGCTGATCGAAGTTACGGAGGAAACCGCAGGATGACTTACAGGGAGAAACGGGGAGCATACCTCAACTGCGAAAAGCGTATGTTCCCGGGCGTCGGGTACTATGACTTCCCTATGATGGAACCCGTGCACGTGGACACGGAAGGAGTAGAGCTTGTCGGGTTCAACTACGCCAAGACCCGCAAGAACCCGGAAGATAAGATCCTGCATTTCTACGTTGACGACTACCAGTTTGAGCGGGTCTGGAACGACCCAGACAGGTATATTCCACTGCTCAGAAAGTTTAAGGCGGTGCTGGCCCCGGATTTCTCCATCTATGACGACTTCCCTATGGCCGTAAACCTCTTTAACCACTATCGAAAGCAGTGGTGCGCGGCCTACTGGCAGGAACACGGAATTACAGTGATTCCGACCATATGCTACGGGACCCCGGAGACCTACGGGTGGTGCTTCGAGGGTACCCCGAAGCATTCCTTAATCAGCATCCTCTGCTGCCGAGTATGCAGACAGGGTCAACGAGTTCCTGCAGGTGTCCTCTGACGGCAAGGTGTTGGCCGGAAAATTTCAAGGAACGCCGGAGATCTCATTCCATGTTAACAGCAAAGCCACTGCCACCAGACTGGGCAGGAAATACAACCAGATCTCCGTGTGGGACTGGGGCAAAGGCGAAGAAATTCCCACCGGAGGAACAGGAAGGAGGAGCTAAATGGCAATCAGCAAGACTATTATCGATTTCAACAAAGCGCACCCGACTAGGGCTGCGAAGGAAAAAGCCCTTCGGGGTATGACCAATGGCCAGATCGACAAGCTGGTGAAGGCCACAACCAACATCCAAGCGAAGAATTTCTATTCTTCCTTCAAGAAGAAGTGAGGTGCAGATATGGGTAGAAAAGGTAGTTCCAACATGGGCGGTGGCGGGGGCCGTAACGCAGCGCCATCCGGAAATGAAAGCAACGTTGGTAAAGTCCCCGAAGGTGCTGGTAGAAAACCGGATCTTAACAGGGAGGTTACCGCTAGAAGGCTGAACGACCTTGACGACTTTGCGGTCCAGTATCAGAGAGACCATAGGGCAGAACTCAAACAGTACGGAATTAAAAGATCCGGGTTTATTTCCAATTGGAAAGGTATTGGAGGAGTTCATGTATGGGGGTTTGAAGGGGACACCAAAAACGGGTCAACTTGGACTACCGTGCTAAACAACGGGTTTGCTACCACATTCTATACAAAAGGTATGAATAGAGTCCTTGGTACTAAGATGTATAACAGCTTAGACTCAGCCATTGGGGACGCCAAAAAATACCTTGGCCGTAAATGATGCAGTCCGAGTTTAAACTGACCCCCAAACAGGCAGAATACATCCGGAACGCGAACCACAGGTGGAATGTCGCCTGTGGCGCGGTCCGTTCGGGGAAGTCCTACTGCCAAATTTCATACTGTATACCTGCACGGCTCACCGAGAGGAGGGGGCTGCGTGGGCTTCGTGTTATTTTGGGGGCTACCCGCTCGAATATCGAGCGGAACATACTGCAACCCATGCGGGACATCTATGGTGACGGGATCGCAACTTCTATCAACTCCCAGAATTACGCCAAGATTCTGGGCGAGAAGGTATACTGCATTGGCGCTGACAACGTGCGGCAGGTGGCGAAGATCCGAGGTTCCGAAATTGCCTACTGTGCCATAGACGAGGCGACGGACCTAAACCAAGAGGTCTTCGAAATGCTCAAGTCTCGTCTTTCCCTGCCGTGGTCCTGCTGCGACATAACCACGAACCCTGCCAGCCCGTCTCACTGGTTCAAGGAGTTTCTTGACTCCGCAGACCACGGGGTAGACATCTACTGCCAGAATTACACGATCTACGACAATCCTTTCCTACCGGCTGACTTTGTCCGGGGGCTTGAGGCTGAATACGCAGGTACCGTCTGGTATGATAGGTACATAAAAGGTATGTGGACCCTTGCTGAGGGTCTGATCTACCCCATGTACGGCGACTGTCTGGAGGACGAGTCCCCGGAGCAATACAATGACTATGCCCTATCCATCGACTACGGAACCCAGAATGCCTTTGCCGCCGTCCTGTGGGGTCTTTATGACGGCACGTGGCATGCATTTCGTGGGTACTACTATTCTGGTAGGGACACCGGAAAGCAGAAGACCGACGAGGACTACAAGAAGGACATGGTCAAATTTGTCGAGGACCTCCCGGTTACTGCTTTCGTGGACGGTGGCCTTTATACCATTCTCGACCCCTCTGCTGCGTCCTTCAAAGCTGCGCTGAAGGAAGTTACTATGCAGGTACCGAGCAGGTACAGTGAGGGGACCATTTCAACCAAGATGTTTAGGGTACACGATGCGGACAACAATGTTTCTGCTGGGATTCAAGATACGAACCGCTGCATACAGAGTGGACGGATCAAGGTGAACAGAAACACCTGCAAGGCTATAGTAAAGGAATTCGGTGGGTATGTCTGGGACAGGGATTCCGGTGAAGATAGACCCGTGAAGGAAAACGACCACGGCATGGACGCTATCAGGTATTTTGTCAAAACCCGCAGGTTAGTAAAACCCGAGAAACCCAAATATGAATCTCCGTATAATAAGAGGTGATTGTATGCTGACTTATCAAGACTATTTGAATGCTGAAGACAAGGTCCAGTTTATCGACGGTTTCATTTCCACGCATGTCCACAGCGAGGATTACGAGACTGCCGTAACCGCAGACCTCTACGACAAGCAGCGGAACAAGACCATCAACGAATTTGTCAAGACTATATACAACCTCAGCGGCGTTCCGCAGGAGGACTACGTTGCGTCCAATCACAAGATTGCCAGCAACATCTTCCATCGTCTGAACACGCAGCGCTGCTCCTATAGTCTTGGCAACGGTGTCTCCTTCACCGACCACAGGCGGGAGGTGGTAAACGAGGACGGCACCAAATCCATTATTGACGAGACCAAGGAGCACTTGAACGCCAGCGGGTTCGACTTTGACTATTCGTTTAAGAAGCTGGCCTACAAATCCCTTATTCATGGCGTCTCCTTCGGTTATTGGAACACGAAGCGGCTGTACGTGTTCCCACTCACTGAGTTTGCCCCCATGTGGGACGAGAAGGATGGGTCTCTTGCTGCGGGTGTCCGGTTCTGGCGACTGGACGACAGCAAGCCTCTTTACGCCGTGCTGTATGAGAAGGACGGGTATACCAAGTTCCACACCAACGACAGGGGCCGACTGGTGCAGGACGGGCAGAAGCATGGGTACGTCGTGCAGGTCAACACCAGCCCTGCAGACGGGGAAGAGGTGGTAGGCGAGTCCAACTATTCCGGCCTTCCCGTAATTCCCATGTGGGGGTCTGATCTCAGACAGTCTACCCTTATCGGCATCCAACAGGCTATCGACTCCGTCGATCTAATACGGTCTGGGTTTGCCAACGACCTGAACGACTGTGCTGAGATCTACTGGCTCCTCGAAAATTACGACGGCATGTCGGACGACGATCTTACGCGGTTCCGTGACCGTATCAAATTCATGCACATCGCAGAGGTGAAGACCGAGGATGGAGGGCGTGTGTCCGCTCAGACGCAGGACCTCCCGTACGTTGCCCGTCAGACTTTCATTGAGAGTATGAAGGCTCAAATCTATGAGGACTTCGGCGCTCTCGATGTGCACACGGTGTCCGCAGGTGCCACCAACGACCACATCGACGCAGCGTACCAGCCTATGGATGAAAATGCTGACGATTTCGAGTACCAGTGTATCGAATTCTTGCAGCGGCTCCTGTCCCTTGAGGGCATCGAGGACACACCCGTGTTCAAGCGGAACAGGCTGAGCAACCAGAAGGAGCAGACCGAGATGGTGCTTTCCGCTGCCAACTATCTGGATGACGAGACCATTTTGCAGAAGCTGCCGTTTATTTCGGTGGACGAGGTACCTAACATCATGGTCCGGAGGTACAACGAGGGCATGCTGCGAATGGCCGGGGGCGGTTCCGATACCGACGAGGACAACGACGACGAGGTGGATGACACGGAGACCGCACGGGAGGCGTCCCGTTGACTTCCCTTGAACTGACCGGGTGTGGGTGGTATTCCAGTCCCACCCCGGTCTTCGACTTAACGGAGGCCAACGGGAGGGCCAGGAGGTGACTGTTTATGGACCAAGGGTGGTTCGATACCGAAATGCAGCTCCACCGTATGGAGAAGAAGATCCGCAAGGTGTACGAGGAAGCCCAGAAGGAGGCCCAAGCTAAACTGAACGACTACCTGCGTAAGTTCGAGATCAAAGACAGAATCAAGCGCAGACAGCTTAGAGAGGGGAAGATTACCCGGGAATACTATAACTATTGGCGCAAGGGTCAGATATGTATTGGCGAGAGATGGCGAGAGATGGTGGATGCCCTTACCAAAGACTATGTCAATGCAGACAAAATCGCTATGAGCATCATCAAAGGCCATATGCCGGAGGTTTACGCCCTCAACCACAACTATGCTACCTTCCAAGTCGAGCAAGGTAGTCTGGTAGATACATCGTATACCCTGTACAATAGGCACACGGTAGAGAATCTTATGGAACTTGACCAGCCAAGTCTCCTCCCAGCCCCCAAGGTAAATATTCCAAAAGACGAGCAGTGGAACAAGAATCACATCCGTGACGCAATAACCAAGAGTGTGCTGAAGGGAGACAGCATCCCGGATGTTGCCAAGAGCTTGCAGCAGGTCACGGACATGGATTACAGAGCAGCCGTCAGAAATGCCCGGACTATCATGACGGGTGTACAGAACTCCGGCAGACTTGACGCATACAAAAGAGCCGAAAGTATGGGTATAAACCTAAAGAAAGAATGGCTGGCCACCCCGGACGCGCATACTAGAGACAGCCACAGGTGGATAGACGGTGAGATAGTCGGGACAAACGAGTTGTTTTCTAACGGTCTTGATCACCCGGGGGACCCATACGGCAAACCAGCTGAGGTATACAATTGTCGGTGTACTATGGTCCCAGTCGTTGACGGAATAGACCCTGCTGCAGGACTGCGGGAAAACCTTGAAATAGACGGCATGTCTTATGAGGAGTGGAAGAACGAGCACAGAAAATACGAGGCCAAGGTCCCGAACTTCCAGACCCAAGTTGGTAAAGCCACCACGATACAGCAGGTCAATGACCTCATGAACAGCCAAGAGTGGTTTCGTAAGAATGCCGCTGGCATTCAGTCTATGGTGGATCTTACCGGGTGTGACCTTGAGTCGGCCAAGTCCGTTGCTGCTAGTTATCAGCAAGTATTCGAGAAGTTCCCGCAGCTCAAGGGTAAATTTGACGCCCCGAATGCTCAACCCGCTAACATGAACAATAACACGTATGCATGGTGTTACATACGTCAAAACGGAATGGTACAGGTGAATCCAGCCTCAAACAGATTCGGCAACTGGTCGTCTCTGGTAAGACAGTACGAATCGGACGTTGTAAGTGGCTGGCATCCGAAAGGAACTACCGCTGAAAGTATTGTTACCCATGAGATAGGACATGCTATAGACGGGCTACTTGCCAGACAGGGTATACTTGGTGGAATGAACGCAGCTGGTGAATATAGATACGCTTCGTCCTCTCTCCGGTCTACCATTATGAAAAGGGCGGCTAAAGAGGATACCAAGATTGCTGAAGACATTAACAGATGGTCGTGGGACAAAAAATATAGCATGAACCAAACTGTGTCCACGCACGTCAGTCAATACGGTGCTAAAGACCCGCAGGAGTGGTTTGCTGAATGTTTTGCCGAGTACATCACCAGCGCAAATCCGAGAACCGTGGCCCGGTTATTCGGTGAGGAACTGGAGAAATTAGTAGGGAGGGTAAAGTAATGAGCGTACAAGCACCCAAATTCGTGAAAGACCCACATTTCTATATTGACGACGACGGGTTCCACCTGCACCCCGGTGCTCCTGCTGAAATCCAGAAGGAATTCGACGAGTTTATGGAGGAGTACCGGAGACAAGAGGAAGAAGGGAAACTGATATGAAAGACGGTGACACGGTTGTGGTGTATGACCACACTGAGCAAGTGTTGCACGAGCTGGATGGGTCCACTGTCACAGCCCTTGAAAAGATTGGCCTTTTGGCCGAGGGGTACGCCCAAGTTGAGTTGACTAAGCCTAAGGCCCACGGGGACGGGTCAGTTAGGCCAAACATTGAAACTGGCTTACTGCATAATAGTATAACTCACGCTATAGACGGTCAGCCCCCGGCAAAAAGGTCATACGAATCGGACAACGAGCGCAAGAAAGGGAGGTACACGGGGTCAGCTCCAAAGGATAAACAGGGGTCCAGAAGCGTGTACATAGGAACCAATGTGAATTACGCCCCGTATGTTGAAATGGGCACCTCAAAGACTAGGGCGTACCCCTTCATAAAACCCGCTGTTGAGGATCATTTCGAGGAGTATGAGCGGATATTCCTTAGCTCTCTCGGAAAGTAGTGTTGCATTAATGCAACGCATACAACACATCGTAACACCCCCGGTCAAAAGAGCATGTGTTGTTGTTGCATTGCATTGTTCCTTTTAGGAACATGCAATGCAATACAACACGCTCAGACCCGCAACACACGGTGTACACAAATACACTTGCACAAATATACTTGCCTGTGGTAAAATAAACATAGAAATAACATCGAAGCGGCGAAGAACAGCCGCCCGAAGAAAAGGAGATGTACAATGCCTAAATTCAGTAGAGCAGAGATCCGCGCCATTCTGGGCGAAGCTTGTACTGACGAGATCGAGAACAAGCTGGTTGCCCTCCATCGCTCCGTGACGGATCCCCTCAAAGACGAGCTGGCTGAGGCAAAAGCCAGCGCTGACAAGCTTCCCGATGTCCAGAAGGAGTTGGACAAACTGAAGCAGGACGCCGCCAATCAGACCGAGTACGAAAAGAAATACAACGAGGAACACGCCAAGCTGGAGAAGCTGGAGGCCCAAGTTACCAGAGACAACGACCACCGGACCAAGTCCGGCCTGTACAGAAAGCTTCTGACTTCTGCTGGCGTCTCCGACAAGAGACACGACACCATTCTCAAGGTGACTGATCTGGACAAGCTCAGTGTGAAGGACGGTAAGCTTGAGAACGAGGACAAGCTCTTGGAATCCATCAAGTCCGAATGGGCCGATTTCGTGGTTACGAGTGAGGAGAAACACCAAGACCCCGAGACCCCGCCCAGCGGCACAGGTTCTAAGGGTACCACCAGCCGTGCTGCGGAGCTGCAGAAGCTACACAACGAGAGGCTGTATGGCACCGTGAAGAAAGATTAAGAGGAGGAGAGAATATGTCTTTCATCTACCCCGAGAAGAAGGGTGAGACTTACGCTCCCGGTTGGTTCCTTGCCAATAATGAGGAATGCGTACGCCTTACTAAGCAGTTCGCCGCTGACTCCGCACTGGTTGTTAGCGAGAACAGCACCAAGCATGTCCCCATGGGAACTGCTTACCCCACCAATGACGGCAATGCGATTGGCATTGTCTACGAAGACGTTGACATGACCTCTGGCAACATGCCCGGTTCCGTCGTCATGAGCGGCACGGTATATGAGAATCGCCTTGCCATTACCGGCGCTCAGTATGATTCCGTTACCTTGAAAAACCTCGTCAGCCCCAAAGATCAGGGCTGGCAGGAGCGGAGCGGAGCAGGTACGGAGCAGAGTCCGTATGTTTACACTGACTCCACCGACACCACGGTTAACACCAGCAAGACCTATTACCTTGACGATGACGACCACACCGCTGTCTCCGACTATGCGGCGGTTCTGAATCCCAAGGAAGAGGGTTGGTACGAGCGTAGCGGGTCTTCTCCCAACTACGTTTACACCCCGTCTACCGACACGGCTGGCGACAAGACCAAGACCTATTATGAGAAGTCCGATATTCGTCTGGCTTCTGCCGCCAAGTCTGCGCTTGAGGGCAAGGGCTTCGTGTTCTTGAACGAAGGCTCTGTCACTCGGCCTTACTAAGAAAGAGGGAGGTAACAGAATATGCCTAATATCAATTGGGAAGAGAACGTTCTGGGCATGGTTCCCCAGGCTGAATGGCTTAACATCGGCACTATGGTCACCCGGCCCAATGACCCCGTTGACCGTCTGTTCGGTGACGAGCGCACCGACAATCTGGTTGCCTACTGGCAGACCATCGCCTATGAGTACCAGATCCCTGTCATGGCCCAGTTCCACGGCTTTGACACCGAGGCCAAGACCACCTTCCGGGTCCCCGTGGATACCCACAACATCGAGAAGGGTCTGATCAAGGTCAAGATCAACCAGTCCGAGCGGCTTCGTGCTCTGACCCGTTCTGGCGTCCAGAACTCCCAGATGATGGACTACGTTCTGAACGATGGTATCCGGCTGGCCGATCAGGTCATCACCCGCACCAAGGTGGCCAAGAATGAGCTTCTGGCGACTGGCAGTGTCACCATCAAAGAAAACAACCTTGATCTCAGTGTTGACTACGGCGTCCCGGCTGCGAACGTTGCGTACACGCTGGACCTCAGCCCCACCGCCGACATCGATTCCCAGATCCAGGCCATCATCGACGACGCTACCGACAAGGGTGTTACCCTCACTGGCATTTACACCAGCAAGAAGAACATCACCAAGATGCGGAACAACTCCTTGCTGCAGAAAGCTATCAACGGCAACGTTGGCGCAGGTGCCATGCTGTCCCGGACCGCTCTGGAAGCCCACCTCAGCGAGGAATTCGGCATTGATACCGTGATTACCAACGATCTGACCTACGGCTCTGATGCCGTTATCGGTGCCAACGGCAGACCCTCCATCATCACTAAGCGGTATTTCCCCACCGACAAGGTTACTTTCTTCGCCACCAACCCGGGCGGCAGAGTTGGCATCGGTCTGTGGGGTGACAGCCCCGAAGTGGACCTGTCTAATCTGCTGAAGGTGAACGCTTCCGCTGCGTCCAACTTCGTGTACATCACCCAGTGGGCTGAGAAGGACCCTGCCGTGCTGTGGACCAAGGCCAGTGGCCTGTTCATGCCCGCTATGTACAACCCCAACGGCCTGTACATTGCCACCGTCACCGAGGGCGAGGACGACTAATAAGCTGAAGGGAGGTCTTGAGTTATGATTACCATGGATGAAGTTTGTGGGTATGTTCGTAACTACTTTTTGAAGGAGTACAGAAACCCCCAGAAGTACATCCATAACGGAACATTCGTAGTTTCGGGTGGTAGGATTCAAGACCTCCCTTTCCTCGTATCCGGACAATGGTTCCGGATCACTGGTAGCGCCCTAAATAACGGTGTGTATCAGTACCCCAACGCTGAGCTTACGGACGAGACCTTTGAGGGTGCCGTGTGGGAAATGTATGTTCCTGCTGACTTCGCTAGTCTGGTCACTGAGATTAACGAGTGGGTTAACGACAACTCCGCAGCGCTTAACGGTCCGTACCAATCCGAGAGCTTTGGTGGGTATAGTTACACGAAGGGATACTCCACAAGAGCCAATGGGACTATTGTAGGTGGGTGGCAGTCCCAGTTTGGGGCACGTCTTTCGAGGTTCAGGAGGGTGAGCGTACTATGAGTAGTTTGTTCCTAGACGCTCTGGAGCCATGCGTCATGCTCCATAAAACCACCAGAGACGACCCCTATGGTGGGGACGAGCTTATCAACTGGGAAGTCGGGTCTTCCTTTGACGCTGCGTTCGATTTTGACGTGTCTATGGAGGCACGTAGGGGTGAGGCGCAGGGTGTAACGTCCTTGTACAAAGTAACCACACGAAGATCAAAGACGTTAGAATACCACGAAGTGTTCAGGCGTGTACGGGACGGTAAAATCTTTCGTGTAACGTCGGACGGCGACGATAAGTACACACCGAAGTCTGCTACATTGGACATGAGGCAGGTTACTGCTGAGGAATACACACCCGTCGGGTATGTTCCGGAGGTGGAGTGATGGCGGTTGCTGACAAGGAACAAGCCCTTCACCAATTTTGGAGCAGCTTCGGTTGGGCTGCTCGGGATGAAAATACCGTTCCGGACGATGCAATGACTCGTTATGGTGGTCACTATATTACGTATGCAGTAGCAACATCGTCTTTGGGTGAGCCAATACCTCTATCCGCAAGTCTGTGGTGTAAGGATACATCGTGGACTGAAATCACAGCTAAAGCTGAGGAGGTGTCAGAGGCTTTGAGCGTTGGTGGGAAGTTGGTACAATTCGACGGTGGGTACTTGTGGTTATGCCGTGGTGTGCCGTTCTCACAGAGGATGCCAGACGAAGACGATACTGTGCGGCGAATTTACATAAACCTCATGGCCGAGTATCTGTCGGCCAATTAACATCTATAAGGGAGGAAAAACGCTATGGGCAGATTTACCCAAATTGCGAGTGACGCTTTCGATCAGATTCAGCTTGACGCTGGCGTTCTGCTGGACAGTTTCGACCCGGCAAATCCCGTCAGGCCGACTTCGGAGCATATTATTGCTACCACCACTGGCGGCATCAATCCTGTGTGTCAGCCCACCTACTCCGACTTCGGTGAGGATGTGGACAATGTTCCGAACAATATGATGGAATTCAAGCATCTGGACGGCTGGGACTGCCGTATGTCCTTCACTTCCATCAAGTTCAACGCAGCAAACACCAAGTTTGCGCTCGGCGCTGCTGACGTTACAAACGGAACCGGCTACAAGAAGATCAGCATCCGGCGTGACCTGAAGCTGACCGATTTCACCGACGAAATCTGGTGGGTTGGCGATAAGGCGAATGGCGGCGCGTATGCTATTTGCCTGAAGAACGTCCTGTCCACTGGTGGTCTGAGCGTTCAGAGCGGCAAGAACGCCAAAGGTCAGTCTACTATGGAGCTGACGGGCCACGTGTCCGCTGATGCTCAGGACGAGATGCCGATGGAGTTCTATGATTTCGACCCGTTCTCCGGCGACGAACCCACCATTACTTACACGGCTGTTGAGCCTGTGGGCACTGAGAATCCGTCCGAAGAGGGCTGGTATGTCCTGTCCGGCAACCGTTACATCCCCGCCACGGATACCGTGGTTGACGAGAACAAGACCTACTACGAGGCCGAGGCAGAGGACAACACCTAATCAGGAGGCAGAGCCGGATGAAACTGACTGACTTTAAGGGCGAAAAGGGAATCGAAGTGGTTGGTAAATTGATCTTACCGATCATGAACATTGTCGGAAACCCAAAAAACCAAGTCGCTAAGGCGCAGGAGAATGTGTTTACAGTGTTGAGCGCATTCTTCACGAATAACCCCAAGGACGTTCTGGAAATGCTTGCAATCATGGACGACACGCCTGTGGAAGATTATAAAATCAACGCACAGGAAGCCTTGATTAAGCTGGTATCATGGTTTGACGATCCTGAACTTTTGGGGCTTTTCGGATTGCAGAGTCAGCCGGAGACCTCATCTGGCTCTGCTACAACGACTACCGAGGCGTAGCCGACATAAGAGCATTTTTGCGGTATGTTATCGCACGGTTCAATCAACATAACCGTGAGAGGGCATACCGCAATTATGTTACTGACTGCCTCTACGCTTTGGTAAATGGAGGTCTGACTGTTACCCAGCGATTCAGCGACTTATTCCGGCCTAAAGAGCCGGAGAAAGTCGATAATCGAACCACGGAGGAAATCGTGGACGACATATGGGCTGGGATTTCAGGGGGTGAAAAATCGTGAACCTATTTGAGTTAGTCGCAAAATTGGCTCTTGACAGTACGGAATATGAATCCGGCTTACAAGTTGCGCAAAATACAATAAACAAGTTCAAGAAGACAGCAGTTGTTGCTTTTGGAGCTGCCAGTGCTGCGTTCGTAGCGTTTGCCAAAGGTGCCGTCTCCACTGGTGCAGAATTTGATTCCGCTATGTCACAGGTTGCAGCTACAATGGGTGTTTCCGTGGAACAGATCGCCAATCTGCGGGACTTCGCTAAGGAAATGGGCGCGACCACCAAATTTACAGCAACTGAAGCAGCGCAAGCGTTAAATTACATGGCGCTTGCTGGGTACGACGCGGAAAAATCCATGTCTATGTTACCCACTGTCCTAAACCTTGCGTCTGCTGGTGGGTTTGACCTTGCCCGCGCTTCTGACATGGTTACTGATGCTCAGTCGGCGCTGGGGCTTACCACGGAACAAACTACTACGATGGTTGACCAGATGGCGAAAACTGCGTCCAAATCCAACACCAGCGTGGAACAGTTGGGTGACGCTATGCTCACCATCGGTGGTACGGCCAAGTTCATGGCTGGCGGTACTGACCGCTTGCAGACTGTTCTGGGCCTTCTGGCTGATAACGGCATCAAGGGTTCTGAAGCTGGTACTCACCTGCGAAATATGCTGCTGAAGCTGTCTTCTCCCACGAAGGACGGGGCGGCAGCGTTGGAGAACCTTGGTGTCAAGGTGTTTGACGCTGAGGGCAACATGCGGGACATGCAGGATATCATGTTGGACCTTGGTGGGGCTATGGATAGCCTAACACAGGAACAGCGAGTACAGGCCATATCCGACATCTTCAACGCTCGTGACTTATCCGCTGTGAACGCCCTATTGGGTACTAGCAAGGAACGGTGGGAGGAACTTGGCGGTGTGATTGCCGAGGCTAGCGGGTCTGCACAGCAGATGGCTGGTACCCAGTTGGACAATTTAACAGGCGATATAACTGTTATGAAGTCCGCGTTAGACGGTATTAAAATCCAGTTCTCTGAAGGAATTACGCCCGCTATCCGGGATGTTGTGAAAAGAATCACGACTGTATTGTCAAAGCCGAAGACCCAGAAGTTCTTGAAAGAAGTTGGCGAAAAGCTCGGCAACGTTATCAAAATCATTACCGAAAAGGCAATGGTCGTTATTCCTCGTCTGGTTTCGTTTATTGGCGATGTCGCAAGGTCGATTAAGGACAACATCGTATTAATCGGCGGCTTGGTTGTGGCGATCAAGGCGATCCGAAGCCCTGTTAGTGCGGCTGTGACGGCTGTTGGTTTGCTTGTCGGTGCATTCGGACTCATGAAGCTGACAGCGCAGGATGTTGACGTTGAGCTTGAAAATCTCAGCGATTCTGAGAAGGAGCTTGTCAAGAATGCCCGCGACGCGGCTGGGGCTTTTGATGAGTCTATGGAGACGTACTCTCAGGCTGTGGCCGGAATTGACAGCGAAATGACGAACGTGCAGAGCGCTTGGCAGACGCTCCAAGGCTATGTGGACGAAAACGGCAAAATTGCGGAGGGCCACGAACAAGAGGTTAGCGAATTACTGTCCGTCATCAACGAGGCCCTTGGAACTCAATATGCGCTCAACGGCGACATGATCGAGCAGTATCAGGAAATGTCTGCCGAGGTTGACAAGCTCATTGAGAAACAATGGGCGCAGAAACTCTTGGATGCCCGGTCTGAATCCTACAACCTTGCCAAATCCCAGCTTGAGGACGCTCAGAAGCGGCTTGGAATTGCAAAAGTAGAGCTTGACACAAAACAAAAAACCTACGAAGAGATTCGGAACAACAAAGCCGCTCTGGAAGAGACAATGCGGACTCAACGTGACGTTCTTGATGCGCTTGGGAACGAGCTGGACTTGTTGGATCAGGGAACGGATGCTTACGAGGATAAGGCGGCTGAACTTAATGCCGCTAACATCGCTTATAATGAGTCCGTCGATGCAATGAAAAGGCTGGAGGAAGCCGAAAAGGACGCTCAGTTTGCGCTCGGTATGCAAGCCAGTGCATGGCGCGAGGCAAGCGAAGATGTTGACAAGCTCGTTGGCGAAATCGGGCGCTACGACGAAGCTTATTCGGCGTTTCTGGAAGGAAACTACACGGACGCAAAGGAGATTCTTGAGAGCGACATTGCCTATCGCTGGAAACACCTTGAAAAGGGTCAAAAGGTAGACAAGGCCCAACTTGAGCAGATGAAGCGGGACTACGCTATTTTGTATGCGGCCTATGAAGACTACTGGGCGAAGCTCGAAGCCGGGCAGGAAGGCTACAATAAAGAAGAGCTACACCGGTTGCGTGAGCAAATGCTTGACCTGAATGTTATCATTCAGGATCAGCTTGCCATTGCTGAGGAGAATGGTGAACAATTCGGCAAAAACGTCGGTAGCGGCATCATATCCGGCTTGGACAGAATGAAGACCGGTGTTAAAAACAAGGCCGGTGATGTTGTCCGGGTTATGTTCTCCGAGATGAACAAGGTCGCTCAGATCAAGTCTCCGTCGCGGAGAGGTAGGGCCATCGGTAAAAACATCGGCGGTTCCGTTGGGCTTGGCCTCGATGATAGCTATGACGGCGTTATCAAGACCGCCGACGATTTCACGGAAGGGCTTTTCGGGGCGTTGGACAAGGACGCTGGCAACACATCCTTCGTGACGGCTGGTTCCGGCAATGGTTTTGGAGAAATTCTTGGCGTTTTGCGTGACATTCGTGACAATATCGGCAACGACATTGTTATGCAGGACGGCACTATCGTCGGCTGGATGGATAAGCAGTTGGGCCGGATTGCGGCTCAGAAAGCGAGGGGAACGGCATGAACAGAGTTAATGGAATCCGGTTCAACGGACTGCACAGCTATTACGATTTCGGGATGTGGCTGAGCGAACGCCCCGATTGGGGCGATCCTGAACCGAAGCTAAACCTTGTGGAAATCCCCGGCGCAGACGGGATGCTCGACCTTACTGAAGCCAATTCCGGCGAAGTCAAATTCTCAAACCGCATGGCTACGTTGACCTTTGCGGCGATGGTGAAAGCCGACCGACAGGAGCAGTTCAAGGCCCGGATTCGGAATGCGCTCCACGGGAAGGTTTGCACGATTGTCCCCGACGAAGACCCGAATTGGTACTATCGGGGCCGTTGTACTGTCACCTTCATGGATCAAATGTCGTGGAAACTCCGTATTATGATTACGGTTGACGCTGACCCCTATGCCATGAAGGTTGAGGAGACCTTTTTGGACTTTAGGCGTACACCGGGAACTACAAAATCGTTCGACATTGATCTTGGGGAAAACGTGATTGCGTCGTGGGGTAGCGGTTCCGATTTCCGTTTCGGAACTGAGGAATTTCCGGACGGTGTGGTGTTCGGGGATAACCTCGACTTAACCGTGGAATGGCCCGAAAACGCTGGAGTTCGTTCTTCTGCTTCCTTTCGGGTTATTAAGGTTTACGACGCGGACGGACACACCTATACAAAAGACGTTTCATCGTTGATTTCCGTAGCTGGAGATTACGGTAATTTGCACACGACAGCAGGTGGAAATACTACCATTACCATGAGCGAACTCACGACTGCTGGGATTATTCCGGCAAAAGTTTGGCGAATTGACATTGGCGTTGGTCAGTGCAAAGTCTACGTGCGTTCGGTGTATGTGTATTTCAGGGTTTGGAACGAACGGAAAACTGTTGTTCCGATTATTACGCTTGCATCAAGTTCGCAATCCTTTCCCGGGCTGTCTGTGATTGTAAACGGCTACGAGCATGCGATTGTACTTGGCACAAACCAATATGAGGCCATCACGTTGGTGGAAGGCTGGAACGACATCTATGTCGAAGCGATTGAAGACCCACAGGCGTATTCTGAGCTTTCCATGACGTATCGGGAGGGGAGGTTGTAAGATGTACCGAATCTATGCGGACGGTGTTGTTTTACATAATCCCCTCCTGTCGCAGGAAGGCAGAATCGTAATAAGCCCGATTTTGACCGAGGCCCTGAACACACACGGAACATTGCAGTTTTCCGTTGCCCCGACGAACCCGCTCTATGACGCTTTGGAGCCGAGAAACACCAAAATCAAGGTCGTGTCCGACACAAATGTGAATAACAAGCCGTGGTTCGGACGGGTTATGTCAATCGAAAACGGCTGGAACAATACGAAGGTGGTGTATTGTGAAGGTGAGTTGGGGTGTCTGAACGACAGCATCTTCGGGCCGTTTGGGTTCAAGGGTTCTCCTGAAGAATTACTCGCAGATGTGATTTACAAGTACAATCAGTCCAACACGAACGGCTACCCCCTCGTGGTTGGCAATGTAAGCGTAACAGACCCAAACAACCTAATTGTGCGCAGTTCCAACCTTCCGGCGACGTGTTGGGAAGTGCTGGACGGAAAGCTGTTCGGTTCATCCCTTGGCGGGTACATCCTGCCACGGTACGACAAGGCGACGGACACCCACTACGTTGACTATCTGGCCTTAGACGAAAATGACCAATATGCCCATACGGTTTCTCAGGTTATCAAATTCGGCAGAAACCTGCTCGATTTTTCACAGGCTGTCCATGCGGAGGACGTTATCACCGTTCTTGTTCCGTATGGGGCGCAGTTCAAACCGGAAGACCCTGAATACGAAGAAGAAGCCCCTGAGCCAACCGGCGACCCCGGCGATACCATTCGGGAATGGGACGGAAATCGGCTCACAATCCGTAGCGTAAACAACGACAAGAACTGGATTGAGAACGCTGACGGTGTTGCCGCATGGGGTAGGATTGTTGGTTGGCGTGTTTGGGACAATGTGACCGTTGCGTCCAACCTGAAATCCAAAGCGCAAGCTTGGCTGGCGGGGCAGATTTGGAGTAGTATCACGCTGGAGCTTTCCGCCGTTGATCTTGCGTTTGTGGACGGCGACATTGAGCAAATCCAAGTCGGGGATTATGTGAGATGTCAATCCGAGCCGCACGGTCTGAATGTCCTGCTGCTTTGTACCCGCAAGGAAACCCACTTGACGGAGCTTGAAAACTCTGTTATAATTTTAGGGGCGGGGTTGAAAACAATCACCGACCTTATGAAACAGGAGGTTGCGGACTTATGAATTTGACACATCCCGTGGCGATTGACCTTTTGCGCCCTCAGAAAAATGTGATTCACGTTGTGCAGGGCGACAACTCCCGGCTTGTGGAACTCATGTTGTTGGCTGGGAATAACCCGTTTAATGTTTCGGACGGACTCGACCCCGGAGAGACGGTGAATGGTACCGTTGAATACAAAGTTATCAAGACAGGATACGGTGGGAGCTACGAGGAAACGGAACTTGGTGGCCCTGCCGTCACTCAGAAGAGCGGTACAACCAACATCTGGATTGTTGCCCTTGATGGCGTGTGCTTCAAGTACCCCGGTTGGGTGCAAATCAATGTCCGTTTTGAACGGGAAAACGGTTCTTTGATTCGCACGTTTTCGATTATCGCAGATGTGGAATCTGCCGCAGGACTCAGTTCAGAACCTGACCCGTCCGCACCGTTGTACAACGGCGAGGTTGAATAAGGAGGCGTAGCTATGGCAAGTGTAACTGTAACCTACCGAGATCAGCCGATTGTCGAGCTTGACGGCTCCGGCACAAAGACCTTGAAAACGGACGGGAAGCGGTGTGATTCCGACATTGTCGTAACGTACATTGTGCGGTGTCCGAGGGCTGACCCCGTTTCGTCGTTCAGCATGAGCGACTTTTTCGCTATGTTCACTCCTACCGCCTCTGCCGTGGAAGTGACAGAATAGGAGGGATAAGACTATGTTTACTCTGAATTACTATAATCTGCTTGCTAACCTGACAGCTACGAGAGGGTCTGTTTCCAGTATTTACGGCACTGAGCGCGGTTTGTCTATTATTACCACAAATAACATCTGCTTGAAGACTGAGTTTGGATGGTATTCTGGGTTCCCGGAGAATACATCGTCTACACCGACTACGGGTACGCATACAGCCGGAATTTCCATTGGAACGGGCAACACGCCTCCATCTTTGGCGGATGTAAATCTGAAGAACACAATTACCAGCGGTGTAAGTATGTCGCTAACGTCCACCGTTCGTGGGGTCGATCCTTCCGGGGTTCCGTACATTGAGCATACTGTCTCCATCACAAACACTGGTTCGTCTGAAATCACAATTCGCGAGATTGGCCTCAAGCAAGAATATCGACCGAGTTCTGGTGGTAACACTTTCGCTTGGCTGATGGATAGAACTGTGTTAGAAACTCCGGTTGTAATTCAGGCAGGAGACGCAGGGGTTGTCAAATACCGTTTGCAGACAACCCCTGTTGAGCGAACGAAAAACGGGGTAAAACTTGTTCCGTTCGCGTTTGGCACAGACGAAGAGATTGCGGCGATGATCGATGCGGCAAACGAGGGCTTGATTGATCTTCAGACGGATGGCCTTTGGCGGGTTGGTGACTCCCGCACAATCCACATTGACGCTTGGACTGGCGGCGGTAGCGTGTCCCATTCCGCACAGGACTTGAGCATCGCGATTGCCCAATTTGGCGATTACAATGAGTGCGGCTGTGTTATGCAGTTTGACTTTGAGGCGCTTACTACGGAGGCTCAGCGGATGAACGCCACAAACACGAATGTTGGCGGCTACGGCGCGACAGAAATGTTCACCACATCATTACCCGCCCTTGTCGATGCACTCCCGGCGTGGCTGAAATCAAGGCTGAAAACCTTTGCCGTTTTGACAAGCAAAGGAAACAGTTCGTCTGAAATCGAATCCGTTGCCGGGAATAAACTTGCATTGCGTTCTGAGGTTGAAGTGCTTAACACGCATTCTATATCAGCAGATGGGGAAGGCGAACTTATCGAGTTGTATCGGTATGGCGGAAATCGGGCGAAAACTTATACCGGTAGTTCGTCCAATTCGTACTACTGGTTCAGATCCCCGTACAAGTCTGGAAGCCAGTATTTTGTGTCGTATTCTTCTAATAGCGCAAGCCCCACACAAGCATCTTCAACAACCCAGCGAATTGCCCCGTTCGGCTGTCTGTAAAAGAAAGGGGGATAAAACATGGAAATCATGGGCATCGGCTCCGTGGCCGCTATCACGGTGATTTGTTACCTTGTCGGCATGACCGTCCGGCAGACCCCGCTGGATAACAAGTGGATTCCGTCAATCGTCGGATTCCTCGGCCTGATTCTCGGCGTTGTCGGCTGGAAGGTGATCCCGGACTATCCTGCCAGCGACATCCTGACAGCCCTCGCCGTCGGCGTTGTCAGCGGCCTCGCATCTACCGGCATCGACCAGCTCTACCACCAGCTAAATCCCCGGGAGCATAATGTGGCGACCGTCAAAGCATACGAGCATTACGACGAGAACGGCGACCCCATCAGCGACGAGGATTGGGCCGCATGGCAAGCGTTTTTGAAGCAGCAGGGTTTTAATGAAAGCGATACCCCCTGCGAGGAATGCGACCTGTCCAAGTATGTTGACGAAGGGGGTGGCGGCAATGAGTAAGATCTATGCATCCGACGTGGTAGCCTTTGCGCTGTCTCAGGTTGGCTACATTGGAAAGAAATCCAATGACCAGCTGGACGATTTCACCGCGAATCAGATCGGCAAATACAACAAGTACGCCCGTAACTTGTGGGAAAAGGCAGACCCGCACTTTTTCAACGGCAACAAGAACGGCTACGACTGGTGTACCTCTTTTGTGGCTGATTGTGTCTATGAGGCCGCAGGTCATGATTCCGTGGCGGCTCAGAAGGCCCTCTGCTACACTGGACCGTATGGGGCCGGGTGCAGGTTCGCAGTCAACTATTACGAGGCGGCTGGCCGTTGGTATCCTCGCATGAAAGCTGATCCGAAACCCGGCGATCAGGTTTTTTTCGGGACCGCTGACAACATCCGGCACACAGGGCTTGTGGTTGAGGTCGGGGCCGGGAGCATCACTACTGTTGAGGGCAACTCTAACCAGCGTGTTCGCAAGCTGATCTACGCTACCAACAACCCCAATATCTACGGCTACGGCAGACCGCTCTATGACGGGGATGTAGCCCCGGCTGACGATGACATGCCGTTTGTGGATGTCAAAAAGGGGAGCTGGTACTACGACGCCGTGAAATGGGCTTGGGAGAACGGGATCACCGCCGGGACCGACGAGACGCACTTCTCCCCCAACCGGGCTATCACCCGTGCGGAGGTTGTGGAAATGCTCTACGCCTACGACAAGTCGAAAGGGGGCGGCTAATATGCTTGACGAAAAGGATATCGAAGCCCTCGAAAAGCGGTTTGATCTCCGGTACAAAACGCTGAAGGATTGTGACCGCGAAATGACGGAAACCGCTGAGCGTCATAACCTGCTGGACAAGCAGTTCGCCATCATTAACACCAAACTTTCCGCTATCCTGTGGGGGCTGGGTGTGCTGGGGACGGCTGTTATCGGCGTGCTGGTTAAGATGCTTTTCAAAACACCTTAAGGGAGGATTGTTAATGGACTGTAAGTCTTGCAAAGACAGGCAGATAGACCCTGTTCCCTATATTGTGCATGAGTCCGCAATGGCTCGTAATGAACGTAGTATTAAGCGCCTAATTGTAGCGTTGGTGATTTCCATTATCATCAACCTTGTGACTATGTGTGCATTCTTGTACACATGGCAGCTGTACGACTATACGGAAGAAGATGTAACTTACACATACCAGCAGGACGGTGAAGGTGTTAACATAATCGGTGACAGAAACGGAGTTGATTATAATGGGCCAGACTGTTACAATACGGAGACGAAGGAGAACCCGAACCCGTAAGGGTGGTTCCATAGGCACGAGAAAGCGTAGGCGCTAATGGACTACTCCAACGGACATATTTCATGGGTTATAGACCAATACATACATAACAAACGTAACAGGGACATCCTCAAACGGAGACTTATAGACGGTGTGTGCTTTGAGCCGTTGGCTGAGGAATTCGACCTTTCCGTAAGACAAGTGAAAAACATAGTGTACAAAGGCGAGAAAGTGATCTTTAAATACGTCTAAGAGCTGCACGAACATTGCCCCGGGGCTTCATTGCCCCGGGGCTTTTTGTATGTTTTAATGGTAGTAGAAAGAGGGGTGGTGATACTATGTGGCGTGAATACAACCCCAATCCGGTTGGCAGGTCCGTGGGGGATTGTGCCGTTCGTGCTGTGTCTGCGGCACTTGGTATACCATGGGAGGACGCTTTTGCACTAATTACCGCTAATGCGTTTGCAATGGGGGATATGCCGAGTAGCAACAGCGTGTGGGGTGCTACCCTTCGTCAACATGGATTTTACCGGAAATCAATACCCAACAGCTGCCCGGACTGCTACACATTCGAGGACTTTGCCATAGACAATCCGCATGGTGTGTTTGTACTTGGTACCGGAACACACGTAGCCACTATCCGGGACGGAGTAATATTTGACGCTTGGAATAGCTCAAACGAAGTGCCACAGTTTGTATGGTTTAGACCGAACGGGAGGGAATAATATGTTAGATGCATTCGGTAGGTGGTACCCAGATTACCCGGGTCAGCAGCCGTATCAAGACCCGTCGTACCTCCGGGGAATGAGAAATCCAGTCGGTGTCCAGCAGCCTCAACAGAACGCTCAGTACCAGCATAACGCGCCAATACAAGGTAATTTTGTACGGGTGCCGTCTGAAGAGGTTGCCAGAAACTGGAACGTACAGCCCGGGACATCGGTAACGTTTATTGACGAGAACGCACCGTATTGCTACACGAAGACAGTAGACATGTCGCAACTGGACAGGCCGCGTTTTGAAAAGTACCGTTTGGTGAAGGAGGAAGACGCTCCGGCCCAAACAACAGAGACGGTACCCACACGAAAAGAGGGTGGCGGTGAATAC
>JAEEGL015845425.1_pt1 | contig 47529 bp, 45 predicted proteins | sample 9134231 | NCBI WGS metagenome assembly JAEEGL01 (sample SAMN16246548, study PRJNA631951) | gut metagenome | biome: gut microbiome; feature: rumen; material: fiber-attached | host: Bos | place: Iran: Karaj | collected 2018-10
AGCGGGAGGTCGGCGGCGAGGTCGGCGGGGATATCGTTCAAACGCATCGGGGATCGTCCTTTCTCTTGAAAAATTTGCTGAAAAAACTGATGGACCAGATATTGGCGAAGCCAAGCGTTCGCCATCCCTTATGCTACTATATCCTGCGCGCTTTCGTCAATGCCTCCGCCTTTTGACGGCTAAATTTTCGCTTCATACGGCCGGGCATGGAAGGGTTTGGCAGGCCGGCGTAGAATTATAAAAACAAAAGATGCATATAAGAAGGAATGGGCAGAAAAGGACATGATTTAGCAGCGGAGGGACGCGGATGGAAGCAAGGACGAAGTTCTTGGATTGGGAAGGCGAACAGCGTTGTCGTCAGGTGGCGGCAGCCATGAACAAGCGTGGCTTCCATGCCTGTTTTTGCCCCAGCAGAGAAGATGCTTTGGCTTATATCCGCAAAGAAGCGGCAGATGCGCAGACCGTCGCGATGGGTGAGTCGATGAGCGTACGGCAGATCGGTGTGCCGGACATGCTGCTCGCGGAAGGTAAAACGCTGCTCCGGCATGGTCTGCCGGAACTTTCCCCGGAAGAAAGGCTGGCGATCTGTCGCCAACAGCTGACGGCGGATATCTCCCTGACGGGAAGCAATGCCGTGACGATGGACGGCCGTCTGCTGAATATCGACGGCATGGGCAACCGTGTCGCTTCCATGTTTTTCGGACCGCCGAAATCGCTGATCGTCATCGGCCGCAATAAGATCACCGAGGACATGCCTGCTGCCTATGCGCGCATCAAAAATTATTCCGCCCCCATGAACGCCCGCCGCCTGGGGAAAAACACCCCCTGTGCAAAGACGGGACGCTGCGCCGACTGCAGCTCCCCGGATCGTATCTGCGCCATCACGGTGGCGCTGGAATGGGCGCCGATGCGGACGGAGATCCATGTGCTCCTGCTGAATGAGGATCTCGGCCTTTAGCAGGCAAAAGAAAGATGTGTTTTCTCCCTGCAAAAAGTTCTCGGCAGGGGGATGACAAAAGATGATTTTTATGTTATATTATGGAGTGGACATTTGAGCGTATTTTCTGACGCTTTCCATAATCATAAGAGAAAAAAAGAGGAAATACGACTTTTTTATTTAATATATTTTAAGTTAGTGTGTGCAATAAAGGCCGGATCGGGCTCTGTTGCGTGAGAACAAGGTTTTTCGATAAGATTATGTGTCTGACAAGAGGTGATGGTCTGATCTGTCGACACACGGTTTTGTGCGTTTCCACGGAAATCCTGCCCATCTGCCTGTGATTGATCAAGGCTATAAATTCCATTAGAAAAGGTGTGTGTTGTAGAACCATGGGAAAAACAATGGCAGAAAAGATCATTGAAAAACACTGTGGGAAACCTGTTTCCCCCGGCGAACTGGTCGTTGTCGACGTTGACGCGGTGCTGTCCAGCGATACGACCTCTCCGTTGGCCATCAAAGCCTTCCGCGGCATGGGCGGCGAAAAGCTTTGGGACCCGAAAAAAGACGTTTTCTTCCTGGATCATGCTGCGCCCAGCCCGACGGAAAAGATCGCCCGGCTGCATGCGATGATGCGTGAATTCCAGGCGGAACAGGGCAATTACCTTTACGACATCGACCGCGGCGTCTGCCACCAGGTAATGGTGGAAGAAGGCCATGTGAAGCTCGGCGATATCGTAATGGGCGCGGACTCCCATACGGATACCTACGGCGCGCTGGGCGCTTTCGCCTGCGGCGTCGGCTCCACGGACCTGGCGGGCGTTATGCTCACCGGCAAGACCTGGCTGAAAGTTCCGGAAAGCATCCGCATCAATGTCACCGGCGATCTCCAGCCCGGCGTTTTCGCGAAGGACCTCATCCTTTACATCATCGGCATCATGACCGCTGACGGCGCCAACTACAAAGCGGTTGAATTCGCCGGCCCCACCATCGACAAGATGTGCCTGGCCGAACATATGACCATCTGCAACATGGCGATTGAAATGGGCGGCAAGACCGGCATGATCGTTCATCCCAAGGAAGTCAATCCCTATTATCCGGACGCCGATGCGCAGTATCTCCGCGTTCTGGATATCGATGCTTCCCAGATCACGCCGCAGATCGCCAAGCCGCATTCGGTGGACAACGTTTGCCCGCTCACCGAAAATAAAGGCATGGTCGTCAATGCCGGCTTCCTCGGCTCTTGCACCAACGGCCGTATCGAAGATATGCGCGTTGCTGCGCAGATCCTCAAAGGCAAACACATTGCTCCCGGCACGCGCCTCATCTGCTGCCCGGCCTCTTCCAAAGTCCTGGAACAGATGGCCAACGAAGGCGTCCTCCAGACGCTGATCGCGGCCGGCGCCACGCTCTTCTCCCCGGGCTGCGGCCTCTGCGTCGGTACGCACGGCGGCGTCCCCGGTGACGGCGACAATGTGGTTACCTGCTCCAACCGTAACTTCCTCGGCCGCATGGGCAATCGGGAAGCCAAGATCTATCTGGCGTCTCCCGCTACGGTGGCGGCTTCCGTGCTGAACGGCAAGCTGACCGACCCCAGAGAATATTTAGGAGGTGCCTGCTAAGATGGAGATCAAAGGCAAATGCTATAAATACGGCAACAACATCGACACCGACCGGATCATCCCCGGCAAATATACCAAGACCACGGATATGAACGAACTGGCTGCGCATGCGCTGGAAGACCTCGATCCGGATTTCAAAGCGAAATTCACGCCCGGCGGCATCCTGGTCGCTGGCGACAACTTCGGCTGCGGCTCCTCCCGTGAACAGGCGCCTCTGGCGATCAAACACGTGGGCATCGCGGCGGTGGCGGCGAAATCCTTCGCCCGCATCTTCTATCGCAACGCCATCAATATCGGCCTCACCCTGGTGGAATGCGACACCGACAAGATCAATGACGGCGACGAGATCGCCATCGATCTTTCCGGCGGCAAGGTGACCGACCTGACGAACGGCAACGAGATCAAGAGCAGCTCCCTGCCGAGCGTTATGCTGGACATCCTCAACGAAGGCGGCCTGGTTCCTTATCTGAAGAAGAACAAGACCTATATCCTCAAATAACCAAGAATATATATTTGCTTTACCAAAATAAAAAATTATAAAACAAGGAGGGCTTTAAAAATGGATGTAAGAACGATTTGGGAAGACGTACTCAGCGACATTGACAAACAGGTTATCGTTAAGGGCGGTTACGGCAAACGCCGCGGCTACGGCAAACACCCGATCATGATGATCATCGACCCGCAGTGGAACTACATGGGCGCTAACAAACCCATCCAGGAACAGTGGGACGAATGGCCGTCTGGTGTTGGCAAGGCTGCTTGGGACGGCGTTGGCCCGATCAAGAAGATCGTCGACAAGATGCATGAAAAAGGCTACCCGGTCATCATCACCAGAAACGTTCAGAAGAAAACTCTGAAATTCGACAGCTTCTCCAACAAGACCAACCGTGACCAGACCAAGTACATCGATGGCAACCCGGCCACCGAAATCATTCCGGAACTGGCTCCGGCTCCGCAGGACATCGTTATCGACAAAGCTTATGCCAGCGTGTTCTATGGCACCCCCATCCAGAGCTATCTGGTGAAACTCGGCGTTGACACCATCATCATGACCGGTGGTTCCACCTCCGGCTGCGTCCGTGCTTCCACGATCGACGCCATCGAACGTTCCTACAACGTTGCCATGGTCGCTGACTGCGTGTTCGACCGCATCTCCATCTCCCACAAAGCCGGCCTGCTCGACTGCTGGATGAAGTACTGCGACGTTGTCGACAGCGAAGACGTTCTCGCTTACCTGGATTCTCTCCCGGCCAACGAAAACTAATCACGACCTGATGCTTAGACTTTAGTTACACGTTTTTGAGCTTTTTGGGGACAGGGCCCGCAGCCGCCCGGTTGAGGGCGACTGCAGGCATGTCCTCTTGTGGCGTTAGGAAGCGGCTCGCCGAGTCTTAGCAAAACGCCTGCTCAGGCGGCTTGCCGACGATGCTGATCCGAACGCCGGACAATTATTATTAAGAGGAGGAATATTCAATAATGGCTTATGATCTTCTGATTAAAAACGGCTCTGTTGTATTCCCGAACGTTGGCGTACAGAAAGCTGACATCGCGGTTGCCGACGGCAAAATCGCTGCTCTGCTCGCTACTGGTGCTGCTGTAGAAGCCAAAGAAGTCGTTGACGCGGCTGGCCTGTATGTGTTCCCGGGCGGCATCGATCCCCATATGCACATCGGCATCTACAATCCCCTCGAATATGACTTCACCGCTGAAACCGGCGCCGGCGCCATCGGTGGTCTGACCGCGATCGTGAACTACTATCGTGGCCCGAAATCCTACAACGAATATGCTCCGGAACTGATCGCCTGCGGCGAAAAGAACTCCCTGCTGGACTTCACCTTCAGCTTTGGCGTTCTCACCCAGCGTCATCTGAACGAACTCGTTGAAATCTACGAAAAATACGGCATCACTTCCTACAAATTCTATCGCAACTATCAGGACAAAATCGGCAGCATCTTCGGCGTTGACGATCCGCTGACCCTGGACGCCGCTGACATGATGGATATCCTGAAACTCTTCAAAGAAACCTCTGACAAACTCGTTCTCTGCGTTCACTGCGAAGATATGGACCTCCAGCGTTCTCATGTGAAGAAAGTTGCTGCGGAAAAAGAAGACAGCCTCGCTTACTTCAGCAAGACCAGCCCGGACTACTGCGAAACTGCTTCCCTGATGCCGGCTCTCTACCTGAACGACCTCGTGAAAGGCAATCTGTACATCGTTCATCTCTCCAGCGGCTCCTCCGTGCAGGTGCTGAGAGATATGGATTACCTCCTCGAAGGCGTTACTATTGAAACCACCCCGCATTACCTCGCGCTGAATGAAAATTCTCCGTGCGGCCTGCTGGCGAAAGTTAACCCGCCGATCCACACCCCCGAAGACGCTGAAGCTCTCTGGGAAGGCATCCGCGATGGTTACATCACTGCCATGGGTTCCGACAACTGCCCGAGCAGCCTGGAAAAGAAATATTCCAAAGGCACGAGCGTTGACGCCACCCTGCCTGGTTTCCCGGGCGCTGGCATGATCCTGCCGATCCTGCTCTCCGAAGGTTATCATAAACGCGGCATCCCGCTCGAAACTCTGGCGAACATCACCGCCGCTTCCGTTGCCAAAGCCCTCAAGATCGAAGGCAAAGGCGACATCAAAGTCGGTTATGATGCGGACTTCGCGATCGTTGACCTCGAAAAAGAACAGATCTGCAAACCGGAAATCTTCGGTGCGAGCGACTACTCCGTATACGACGGCATGGCCATCAAAGGCTGGCCGGTATACACCTACTGCCGTGGCCGCCTGATCCAGAAAGACGGCAAGATCGTTGCCGAACCCGGCCAGGCGAAATTCCTGCGCAGATAGTGATCTGAGCAAAAAATCCATGTTTGGAACGGCTTTTGGAGGGCTGCATTTTTGTGGCCCTCCACAGCCGATTTTCCATACATATTCGCTGTCTCTTGCGGCAGCGCTTTGAACTGCGGCTTTTGTGCTGCAAGACCTTTCCAGGCGGGATCAGCCTTGTGGTGGCGTCGTTTTGCCGCCTGGGGATTTGGCCGGCAAGGCATTTGCCGGTGCTGCAAAAATGTTTCCTCAATAATTGCATATTTGCACAGTTTTGACACAGCACTTCCGGCAGGTGGCTTGCAGCCGACTCCTTCATGGGGTTAGGCCGGGCAAGCGTCCCGGATCGGCCCTCCTGGCTAGCCTGGAACCGATCATCAAGAGGGTTAGTGCTAACCGAAAAACCGGCGTTGTGTGTAAGGCTCTGCCTGCGAAAAGCAGGGGAGCGCGGTGTCAGCTGCTGACCTGGTCAGCATTAACGGTTTTGATGGTGCCAGAAAAGTTGCTGGGGCGTGCAGGCGTCAGACGTCTGCAAGAATTGACTTTATTTACTTGTTTATTTTTCTGTCGCATTGATAGTAAAATAAAGACGCAGAACAGTCACAAAAACAAAAGTTAAATATTTAGGAGGAGAGAACTTTGAAGAAAACTACCCAACTGAAACAGCTGTTGCAGTCCAAAAAAGCCGTTCTGGCTCCCGGCGCTTACGATGCGCTGAGCGCGAGAATCATTGAAAAGGTCGGCTTCCAGGTCATCCAGTGCACGGGTTACGGCATTGCCGCTTCCGTCCTTGGCACGCCGGACATCGGCCTGCTGAGCATGGACGAAATGCTTTGCGCGACCAGAAACATCTGCAACGCCGTCGATATCCCCTGCATGGGCGACTGCGACACCGGTTTCGGCAATGTGATCAACGTTTACTGGACCATCCAGCGCTTTGAACAGGCTGGCTGCGCCGGCATCAACCTCGAAGACCAGGTCCTCCCGAAGAGATGCGGCCACATGGACGGCAAACAGGTCATCCCGATGGAAGAAATGGAACAGAAGATCCGCGCTGCGGTCAAAGCCCGCAAAGATCCGGACTTCGTGATCAATGCCCGTACGGACGCCATCGCGGTTTATGGCGTTGACGAAGCGCTGAAGAGAGCGAAAGCTTACATTGCGGCCGGCGCCGACATGATCTTTGTTGAAGCTCCCCGTGAAAAAGAAGACGTTAAGAGAATCGTTGACACCGTGACCAAAGAATACGGCGGACTGATCAGCGTCAACCTCGTTGACGGCGGCGGCAAGACCCCGCTGATCCCGGTCGAAGAACTGAGAAGCTGGGGCGTTTCCCGCGTCAGCGTTCCGGTTGCTCCGGTGTTCGCGGCTGCTAAAGGCGTCGACAATGCGATGACTTACTGCTTCCAGGAACAGGCTGCTCCCAGCATGAATCATCCGGAAGCTCTCTACACCTTCAAAGAATTTACTGAACTGGTTCGCCTCCCCTTCTATCGCAGCCTGGAACAGATCTAGTTTTGAAATCTTAAACCAGAACAGGGGGTGAAACAGTGTTACAGGAAGTTTGGGTATTGCTTGAGGCTGAAGACGGTGAGATCAAAGAAGCTTCTCTCGAGGTCATGACCGAAGTCAAGAAGCTGATGCGTGGCCTGGGCACCAAGCTGGTGGCCATCTCCTCGCTGAACAATGAAGCGGCGCGGGATACCATCAAATTGATGGGCGTTGCCACGGCTTATCTGCCTGCAGAAGGTGCCGAAGTCCCCGCTCCGGCGGCGGTTGCGGAAACCGTCAGCAAAATGATCGCCAGTGAACAGCCGGTTGCAGTTTTCGCGGCGGAAACCATTCAGGGCCACGAAATCATGTCCCGTATTTCTGTTGCACTAAAACTGCCTTACGTGCCGGATTGCGTTGGTATGAGCAAGGCCAGCGACGGCCGCCTGGCAGTGGAAAAATTCTCTTACAATGACCGTGTTTCCAACATCATGTCTGTGGTCAAGGAAGAAACCCTTTTGGTAGGGGTTCGTCCCGGCCTCTTTAACGTGAAGAAGGAAGCCAAACCTGCTAAGGTTGAAGAACAGAGCATCGCTTATTCCGCTGCAGAAGGCAGTGCGAAGATCCTTGAATTCATCAAGGCTGACCCGCGCACAGTCGATATCTGCGACGCGGAAATCATGGTCGTCGGCGGCCGCGGTATCCTCACGGATGAAAACTGGGAAAACCTGCGCCAGCTGGCGGACCTGATGGGCGCTGCGGTTGGTGGGACGCGTATCGCCCGCGACAAGGGCTGGATCGGCCTGGACCGTCAGATCGGTCAGACCGGCAAGACCGTCATCCCGAAAATGCTGCTCAGCTTTGGTGTTTCCGGCGCTACGCAGCACACCTTCGGCATGAAGGAATCCAAGTTCATCATCGCGGTCAATAACGACAAGACTGCACCGATCTTCAAGCTGGCGGACGTTTCTGTCATCGCCGATGCGGAAGAAACGATCCTGCAGCTGATCAGCAAGCTCAAAGAAGCAAAGGGCATCAAGGATGATGCTCCGCAACAAGAAACCAAGGCAGAATAAGCAGCCTGAGGGGGATAGTACAATATGGAAATCATGATATTGGTGAAATACGCTCCGGATAGGGTGGGGCCCCTCGAGGTTGTAGAAGGTCAGAATTGTATCCTTGAGGAGGACGTATCGTTCGTTCTGGGCGCCTCTGAAGAAATGGCGATGGAAGAAGCCCTTTCTTTCCGCCGCAAATACGGCGGCAGCATCACGGCAGTCAGCGTTGGGCCGGAAAAGGATGACGAAGGTCTGCGTTATGCCCTGTCTATGGGTGCTGACAACATGGTGCGGCTCTGGAAGCCCGGCCTGGCGGTCCATGATCCCTGGGCGGTCGCGGACGTGATTGCAGATTACTGCAAGACCCGTGATTTCGACGTGATCATCGGCGGCCACCGCAGCGCGGACCAGAGCTACGGTTTGGTGCTCAACTACCTGGCAGCGAAGCTGAACATGGAAGCGCTTACCGGCATCGTGCAGATCGTGAATTGCGATCTCGATAACGGCAAGATCGTGGTTCAGCGCAATGCCGGCAAAGGGGATCGCTGGGTCGTGGAAAGTCCTTTCCCGGCGGTGCTCGGCATCGAAAAATCTCAGGATGAACCCAGTTATCCGACCATGTTTGGCCGCCTGAAGGCGCAGCAGACGGAAGTCACGCTGGTCAACGCCAACGGCCCGGCTCCGAAACTGGAATTGCGTGAGTTCAACAAAGCGAAACCGAAACCGAAGAAGATCTTCACCCCGGACAGCAACCTTTCGGCTGCCGACCGTATGAAGATGATCCTCTCCGGCGGGGTCTCCAAGAAAAAATCTGCCGGCAAGGAAGAAACCAAATCCGGTGCCGATCAGATCATGGACGCACTCAAACAGAATGGTATCATCAAATAATATAACTTAGGGAGGTAAAACGATTTATGGCACAGTTTGAAATGCTTTTCTCTCCGCTGCAGGTCCGCAACAAAACCGTCAAAAACAGAATCATGGCGTCTGGTCACCTGACCCACTTCGCTACTCCTGACGGTTATCCGACCGATCGTATGATCAACTACCATGAAGCCCGCGCGAAAGGCGGCCTGGGCATGATGGTCACCGAATCCATGTCCGTGTGGCCGACCTCTGCGCAGTCTCCGTTCGTTGTGCATCTTTATGAAGATAAAGTTATCCCGAAACTCACCGAACTGACCCGTGCCGTCAAACAGTATGGCTGCGTCATCATCAACCAGATGCACCATATGGGCCGTGAAATGTGGTCTGAAGACACCCGTCGTGAAATCGTTGCTCCGTCTCCGATCATCGACCCGGCGAAATGCCTCGTTCCGCATGAACTGACAACCCGTGAAGTCAAACAGTATGTCCAGCATCACATCGACGCTGCGAAACGCTGCCTCGCTTCCGGTTATGATGGGGTTGAAGTTCACATCGCTCATGGTTATCTGATCCATGAATTCACTTCCCCGCTGTTCAACAAACGTTCTGACGAATACGGCGGAAGCTTCGAAAACCGTATCCGCTTCGCGAAGGAAATCATCGAAGGTTGCCGCGCGCTCAGCAACGACTGGATCGTCGGTACCCGTATGACCGGTGACGACATGCACGAAGATGGCTACAGCATGGAAGACTACCAGAACGTAGCGGTCAAACTGGAAAGCTTCGGCCTTGACTACATCGGCCTGTCCCTGGGCCACAATGTCGGTCAGACCCCGGCGACCTTCCCGAACATGGACTTCCCGTTCGGCTTCGCCACCTACCTCGCTTCCGGCGTGAAACGTCTGGTCAATGTTCCGGTTTACACTTCTCACCGCATCAATGACCCGGCTCTGGCGGAACAGGTCCTCCAGGACGGCCATGCTGACCTGATCGTTATGACCCGTGCCACCCTGGCTGACCCGGAACTCCCGAACAAAGCCAAAGAAGGCCGCATCGACGACATCCGTCCTTGCATCGCCTGCCTGCAGGGCTGCTTCCAGCGCCTGAAGAACAGAACTCCTGGCATCAGCTGCTTCGGCAACGCTGCTGCTGGCGAAGAAAAAGAATTCGAAATCAAACCGGCTGAAAAGGTCAAGAAAGTTGCCGTTATCGGCGGCGGCCCTGCCGGCATGGAAGCTGCTCGTGTTCTGAAAGAACGCGGCCATCAGGTCACCCTGTTCGAAAAGAACGACGAACTCGGCGGCATGCTGATCCGCGGCGCCAACGAAGTTCCCGGTCGTGTTGAACTGTTCGGCGTTTGCCGTTGGCAGATCATCCAGCTGGACAAACTCGGCGTTGACGTACGTCTCGGCAAAGAAGCTACGGTCGACGACATCAAGAACGGCGGCTTTGACGCCTGCATCGTTGCCACCGGCGCTTACTATGGCGAACCTACCGTCCAGTACGGTTCTGTTCCGCATTACAACGTTTACCAGGCCCTTGATCTTACCGATGCTGAAGTCGAAGGCAAGAAAGTCCTGATCATCGAAAAGGAAACCTTCAACAAGGGTATCGAAATCGCGGAAAAATTCGCGGAAATGGGTGCGGAAAGCGTTGCGGTTATCACCGACAAGAACTTTGTTGGCCAGGATATCCCGTATATCAACCGTGTTATGACCCTCGACCGCATTGCTGCGAATGAATACGACGTGAAACTGCTGGGCAGCTGCCATGTGGCGGACGTTGACGGCAACAACTTCACGCTCAATTACGGCGGCGGTTGGGAACGCGAAATCGAAGTCGATTTCGTCGTCGTCGTTGATTACCTCATTGCGGACAACAAGCTTTCTCTGGAAATCGAAGCTGCGATGCCGGACCTCGAAATGCACCTGGTCGGTAACTGCCTGGCTCCCAGACAGACCCAGGACCTCATCCACGACGGTTATCGCGTCGCCCTGTTAGTTTAGACCTAAACAAAGAGAGCTGCTGCCGGACCAGGCGCCTGCCCGCTTTCCGGCGGGCGGGCCGCTCTGGCGGCGGCCCTAAGGCTTAACGAAAGGGGAAAAGAAAATGTTGTCTCAAGCCACACGGCCACTTTACTGGAACATCACCGGGGATAAATTGATGTATTTATTCCTGCTGATTGCCGCTGTGATCTTTATCCTCGGTGTTTGGCGTTACGCCAAGTACTGGGTAAAGGCACAGAAGGATCCTCGCGGCAAGCATTGGGGCAAGAGAATCGTTGCTGTACTTGATTTGGCTTTCAGTCAGACGCGAGTGAGAAGAGACCGCATTGCCGGCATCATGCACATGGCTTTGTTCTGGGGCTTCATCGGGATGTTCATCACCACGATGGTGGTCGCAGCGCAGGCTGACCTGCACATCATGATGTATCATGGTCTGTTCTATCTCTTGCTGACCCTGATCTCTGACCTCGGCGGCTTTGTCGCTCTGGTCGGCATCATCGTTTTCTTCTGGCGCAGGTATGTCAAGAAGATCAACCGCACCCGTCCCAGCGTTTTTGACGACGGCTTTGCGATCGGCCTGATCTTCGTGATCCTCCTCACCGGTTTCATCCTGGAAGGCTGCCGCATCGCGGTCCTCGGCGACCCCTGGCAGATCTTCTCTCCCTTTGGCGCACTGGCCGGCCTCATCCTTGGCGGTGCCAGCGACGAAGCGCTGATGAACCTCCATCGTTTCCTTTGGTGGTTCCATATGCTTTGCGCCATGGGCTTCATCGCTTATATGCCTTTCTCCAAATTGCTGCACATCTTCCTTTCTCCGGTCAACATTCTGTTCGAAAGCCTGGACCCGAAGGGTTACCTGGCTCCCGGCGTTGTGGATGGCTCCATCCCGTTTGGCGCCGGCAGCCCGAACGGCTTCACCTGGAAACAGCTGCTGGAAACCAACGCCTGCATGCGTTGCGGCCGCTGCCAGGAAAAATGCCCGGCTTATAACACCGGCAAGCCGCTGTCTCCGAAGAATATGACCAACCGTACCGCCGACTTCCTGGTTCATCCGAAGAAGGGCGAAGGCGATATGATCGACAAGGTCATCACCCGGGATGGCGTCTGGTCCTGCGTTACCTGCCTGCAGTGCGAACATGAATGCCCGGTTCTCGTTGAACACACCCGGAGAATCGTGCAGATGCGCCGTCATCTGGTCATGGCGGAAAGCGAAATTCCTTCCGAAGTCAAGAGATTGTTCCGCAACTTGGAAAAACAGGGCAATCCCTGGGGCGAATGGAAGGGCAGCCGTGCGAACTGGGCCAGCGGCCTGGCTCCGACGTTGGCAGAAAATCCGGATGCGGAAGTCGTTCTCTGGGTTGGCTGCGCCGGCGCTTACGACCAGCGTGCTCAGCAGATCTCTATCGCTACGGCGAAGATCCTTACTGCGGCGAAGGTCAATTTCGCCATCATCGGCAACGAAGAAACCTGCTGTGGCGACTCTGCTCGCAGGATCGGGAACGAATACCTCTTCCAGCAGCTGGCGAAAGAAAACGTTGCTACCTTCAAGAAGTACAATGTTAAAACCATTGTTGCTACCTGCCCGCATTGCTACAATATCTTGAAGAATGAATATCCTGCGTTTGGCATGAGCGGTAAAGTATATCACCATACGGAATACATCAACCTGCTGATCCAGACCGGTGCGATCGATATGCAGCCTGCCGGCGGAGAAGTGGCCACCTACCACGACTCCTGCTACCTGGGCCGCTACAACGACATCTACGAACAGCCGCGTCAGATCATTCAGTCCATCGAAGGTATGGAACTGAAAGACCCGATCGAAAACAGAGGCAACGGCTTCTGCTGCGGCGGTGGCGGCGGTCGTATCTGGATGGAAGAAGGCATCGGCACTCGTATCAACAGCACGCGTGTCGACCAGCTGGTCAAGAATGATCCTTCCATTATCGTGAGTGCTTGCCCGTTCTGCATGACCATGATGGAAGATGGCGTTCAGTCCAAGCAGCTGACCAACATCGCCACGATGGATATCGCGGAACTCGTTCTCAAGTATATGAAGTAATTTCGCTACTTCCTTGGACGGGGAAGTCGAAATCACGACAATGACAACTGGTCTTATCTTTTAAGTTCGTCGTGCGCTGGGCGTCCCCGGCCTTTAAGTACCGGTTGCTTCTGCGCTACGTGGAATGTGGAGGGGCGGTTCCCGTTCCTCCCATTCCCGGGTTTGGGCCGAAAGGCCCAGATATATTTTGGACAGGAGGGAGTTAAGTTTGGCTAAGAAAGAAAAGAAAGCACAGATCCCTTGCCCGAAAGCTGTAGACACAAAGCTTGGCAAAGGCTTTGAAGCCTTTTGGGAAGGGCTCGTCAAGGGCGAAAACGTTATCCTTGTGCTGCTGATGATTGCGGCTGTCGTCTGCTGTTTTTCGCAGGTGCTTGCCCGCTACATCTTTAAAGTCAGCGCGCCCTGGACGGATGAACTCGGTCGTTATGCGATGGTTTGGATGGTCCTCATCGGCGCCGGCTGGTGCTGCCATACGGACAACCACATCAAGATCGACGTTCTGCCTCTGATTGTCAGAAATCACAAAGCTGACAAAGTTATCGCTATCATCTTTGATCTTCTGCTTGTTGTATGGACCGGCTTCTTTGTGTACTGCTCCTGGTCCTACACTGCTTCGCTCATCGAATCCGGCGAGCTGAGCACTGCTGTTGGCATTCCCATGAAATTTGCTTATGGCATTCCGCTGATGGTCGGCTCCATCCTGATGTTCCTGCATCAGGTCGAGCTCCTCATCCGCGACATCGTTTGCCTGGGCCGTATCAGCAAAGGAAAGGTAGGTGCGGAGCAGAATGGTTGAGACCTTAATCCTCTTCGGGGGCATGATCTTCCTGCTGATCTTCCGTGTCCCCATTTGTTTTGCCATGATGAGCGCGGCTTATGCCGTTTTCCTCTATGTGCATAATCCTGTTTTCTCGTCTCCTTCGTACCTTGCCCGCTGCGGCGTTTATGCGGTTGACATGACGTCTCTGATGGCAGTTCCGTTCTTCCTCCTCTGCGGTGACCTGATGGTCTACGGCCTGGCGGAAAAACTGATCAACTTTGTTCGTTCTCTGGTTGGTTGGATTAAGGGCGCGCTTGGCGCGATCATGGTCCTGGTTTGCCTGTTGTTTGGTGCGATTTCCGGTTCCTTCATGGCGACGATCGCCGCTATCGGCCCGATCATGCTGCCTGAAATGGAAAAGGAAGGCTATGACAGAGGCCGTTCTTCCGCTTTGCTCACTGCCAGCGGCTTCCTGGGCATCCTGATCCCCCCGAGCATCCCGTCCCTGATCTATGCGACCACCGCCAGCATGTCCGTTGCCACGCTCTTCACCGCGACCATCGTTCCCGGTGTTGTCATGGCTCTCGGTTACCTGGTGCTGAACTACATCCTGCTTGGCCGTCACGTCGACGCGTCCAGCGCTCCGAAACCGTGGACTGGCGAAGGCATCAAGATCGTCGGCAAAACTGCTGCGATCGCTATCCCGATCCTCTTCATGCCGGTTCTCGTTCTCGGCGGCATTTATGCCGGTATCTTCACGCCTACTGAAGCCGGTGTTGTTGCTTGCGTTTACGGTCTGATCGTCGGTTCCGTAATGCGTCTCTTCAACGTCAAACAGTGCGTAGGTGCTTTCCTGAGCTCCGCTCGCACCACTGCAATGGTTCTGATCCTGGTCGTTTGCGCTGCGCCGATGGGCCGTATTTTCTCCATCATGCACATCCCGGCCACCATTGCTTCTCTGATCCAGAGCATTACCAGTAATATGTATGGTCAGGTCCTGATCATCGCCCTGGTTATCTTCATCATGGGGATGTTCCTGGACACCAACGCCATTATCTTCATCACCGTCCCGGTCTTCCTGCCGCTGATCCAGTCCATCGGCTTCAACGAAGTACAGTACGCTGCGCTCACCGTTGTTAACCTGGGTATCGGCTGCATCACCCCGCCCTTCGGCTTCGGTCTCTTCATGGGCGCGAAAGTGGCGAAGATGGAGGTACACGAACTCATTCCGAAGGTCATGCCTTATCTGATCTGGGACGTCTGCCTGCTGATCCTGCTGATCTTCATCCCGCAGCTGTCTGTCTGGCTCCCGATGTCCACCGGTATGGATGTTGGCGCGATGACGCCTGGTCTGTTCAGCCTCCTGGGCTTCCTTGCTTAATCTCATAATGTACCGTTTTCCGTGGCCGGGGCTCCGCTTTTGCGGAGCCGGCCGCGGCTCCATATGGATTTCCTGCAAAAAGCCGGACAGAAATTCATGGGAAAACAGAATTTGCCGATTCTGCCGACATATATATAGAAGCATATCCCTGTGTTGGCAGAAGGGAAAAACCGTGAATTTATCGCTTGTCTGAAATGACACAATTTTTTCACGATTCTCAAAGGGAAGGAAGGATTCTTCTGCCTTTTAGCGAATTCATTACCCAATATTCCTGTTGGTAGGCTTTGGCAAGTATCCAAACTATTACACTAAGGAGGGAATCATTGATGAAAAAAGTATCTGTTTGGTTGTTGGTTCTGGTAATGGTTCTTGGTGTTTTCGCCCTGGTTGGCTGCGGCGATAACAACGGGGGCCAGGAAGGCGGCGAAGGCGAAGGCGGCGAAGAAGCTGCTTACACTGCTGATGATCCGTTGGTCATGCGTATTGCGTATTCCAATGCTCCGACTGACTCCTCTGTTATCTCCGGTACGCATTGGTCTGAAATGCTGGCTGAAGTTTCCGAAGGCGCTATCGAACTCCAGGTTTTCACCTCTGGTGAACTCGGCGGCACCCGCGAAACCTTCTCTGCTCTTCAGGAAGGCACTCTGGATATGACCTCCGTTTGCCCCTGCACCGTTGCTTCTTTCGACGCTCGTTTCGAAATCGTTGGCCTGCCGGGTCTGTTCGCTGATGAAGAACAGGCTGTCAAATATGTTGACGAAGGCTGGCTCGACGAATACATGGATCAGGTCTACGAAGAAAACGGCATCTATCGTCTGGTCAACGGCGAACCGAACTTCTACATCCTCTTCATGACCCCCAAAGCTGGCGAAGCTACCAGCATTGCTGACCTGAAAGGTAAGAAGATCCGTATTGCTGAATCCCCGATGATGACCTACTACATGACCGCGATCGAATCCATCCCGACCACCCTGGCCTGGGCGGAAATCTACACCTCCCTGCAGCGTAACGTTATCGACGGCACCCCGAACAACTGGATCTGGGGTATCGCTGCGAAATTCGGCGAAGTTGCTACCGCGGCTTCTGAACTGCCGCTGCAGTACTACGCTTCTGACTGGCTGATGAGCAAATCTCTCTACGATCAGGTTCCGGAATACTGGCAGAACATGATCGAAGAAACCATTCCGGAAATCCAGACTTGGAGCCGTGATCACTGGAATGCTGAAGTTGAAACCAACAAAGCCGACTTCGTTGCTGCTGGCGGCACCATCTACGAACCCACCGAAGAACAGCTCGCTGAATTCCGTACCACTTCTTACGAAGCGTGGAAAGATTACGCGGTTGGCGTTTGGGGCGAAGACGTTGTTGGTCAGCTGGAAGATATCATCAACGAACAGTAATTCCCATCTCTCCGTATGCTTTGATTGATACCAACAGTGAAATGCGAACAAGTGGCGCTCTTCGGAGCGCCACTTGTTTTTTTCTTTGTTGCGCAGGATAACGCCTCGCAAAAAAAGAAAACTTATCAAGTAAGACGTTATGCGAAAATGCTGCAAATCGATCCTGGAGGCGCTGCATGACAAAATTTCTTTTGCTGGATGGCAGTAACCTGATCCATCGTGCGTTTTTTGCCTTGCCGATGATGAACAGCAGAGACGGGCTGCCCACCAATGCCGTTTACGGCTTTATGACGATGCTGGACCGTGTCCTGCAGGAGCAGGAGCCGGATTATCTGGCTGTCTGCTTTGACCGCTCACGTGTGTCTTTCCGCACGGAGCTTTATCCGGAATATAAGGGAAACCGTCCTGCCGCGCCGCCGGAGCTGAAGCCGCAGTTCCAGACCTTGATGCGTGTTTTGCAGGCTCGCGGCGTTTTTTGCTGCGAGGAGGATGGCATCGAGGCGGATGACCTGATCGGCACGCTTTCCCGGCAGGGAGAGGAGCTGGGCTGGGAGGTGAGCATCCTCAGCGGCGACCGTGACATGCTGCAGCTTCTGGGGCCGCATATCCGGCTCCTCTATCCGCAAAAGGGCGTTTCGCAGACCACACTCTGGGACGAGGCGGCCATCGCGGAGCATTATGGGCTCAGTCCTGCGCAGATCATTGACCTGAAGGGCTTGATGGGTGATCATTCGGATAATATTCCGGGCGTGCCCGGCGTCGGTGAAAAAACGGCGCTGAAGCTTTTGGCGGAATATCAGACGGTGGAGGGGCTTTATGCCGGGCTGGATGGAATGAAGAGCTCGGCGCTGAAAAAGAAGCTGCAGGAGAACGAAGCACTGGCGCGGCTCTCCAAGCAGCTGGCCACCATCCGCCGGGACCTTTCGCTGCCTTATGGCGTGAAGGATTGCCTTCTGCATGAGCCGGATGCGGAGGCGCTGCGGCAGATCTATTCGGAGCTGGGTTTTGTCAGCTTCTTGCGGCAGCTGGAAAAAACAACGGCCAGCCCGGCGCCGGAATTTTCCTTTACGCGAATGGAGAGCGCGGCAGCACTTTTGGCGGAGCTGCCGGCGGAAGGCGAGCTGGCCGTGGCGCTGCTCTGGAAAGGTGCGGCCAGGCGGGGAACGCCGCAGGCCCTGGGCGTCAGCCTTGCAGATGGCCGCAGCTTTGCGCTCTCTTTGGAGAACGGTGAGCTGGCTGCGCTGGCGGATCTCTTTGCCGATCCGAAGATCAGAAAGATCCTGCCGGACAGCAAAGATGCACAGCTTTTTTTGATCGGGCAAGGCCTCACGCTTGCCGGAGTGGCGGACGACATCGCCATTGCCGCTTATCTTGTGCAGCCGCATTCGGACTATCGCCCGGAACTGCTGGCGGCTAAGTATCTGGCTGCGCCGGCAGAGCCGGAGGACGATCTGGCCCGGGCAGCGCTCCGCGCTTCTTTGCTCTTGCCGTTGCGGGAGCATTTGCTCGGGCAGCTGCGTGAATGGGGGATGGAGCCGCTTTATCGGGATATCGAAATGCGCCTGGCTTCCATCCTGGCCGGCATGGAGCTGGCCGGGGTGCGCATCGATACGGATTGCCTGCGGGAAATGAGTCAGGAGCTGGAGCTTTGCTGCAAGCAGCTGACGGAAGAGATCTATGCGCTGGCCGGCGGACCGTTCAACATCAATTCACCCAAGCAGCTGGGCGAGCTGCTCTTCGGCAAGCTGGGGCTGCCGGTGCTGAAGAAAACGAAAACAGGCTATTCCACAGACGCGGAAGTCCTGGAGCGCCTGGCTGATGAGCATGAGATCGTGGCAAAGATATTGGAATTCCGCGGCTATAACAAGCTGAAGGCGACCTACACAGACGGCATGCTGCCGCTGGTGGACGAAGCGGACGGCCGCCTGCATACCACCTTCCATCAGACGGTGACGGCGACGGGACGGCTTTCTTCCACAGATCCGAACCTGCAGAATATCCCGGTGCGCATGGCTTACGGACGGCGGATCCGCAAGGCCTTCCTGCCGGCGCAGCCGGAAAATCGCCTGCTGGCGGCAGACTATTCTCAGATCGAGTTGCGTGTGTTGGCACATATGGCGCATGACGAGATCATGCTGGAAGCCTTTGCCACGGGGCAGGACATCCACGCCCGCACGGCGGCGGAGGTCTTTGGCGTGCCCATCGAACAGGTGGATGCCGAACAGCGGCGTCGGGCAAAAGCAGTGAATTTCGGCATCGTCTATGGGATCAGCGACTTTGGTCTGGCCCGGGACCTGCAAATCTCCCGCTATGAGGCAAAGGATTACATCACGCGTTATTTCGCCCGTTATTCCGCCATCGAGCGCTATCTGCGGGAGACTGTAGAGCGGGCGCGGGAGCTGGGTTATGTGGAAACGCTGCTCAAGCGGCGGCGTTATCTGCCGGAGATCGACAGCCGTAATTTCAGCCGCCGCAGCAATGCGGAGCGCATGGCGATGAACACGCCCATCCAGGGCACGGCTGCGGATATCATCAAGCTGGCCATGTTGCGTGTGGATGAAGCAATGCGGGCGCAGGGCTTGCGCTCGGTGATGATCCTGCAGGAACATGACGAGCTGATCTTTGACGTGCTACCGGAAGAGCTGGTGGAAATGAAAGCCCTGGTCAAGAGGGAAATGGAAGCGGCGATGCCGCTGGATGTGGCCCTCTTGGTGGATCTGGCCGTCGGGCCGAACTGGTATGAGATGGAGGAGGTCGAAAGCTGAATGCCGGAATTGCCGGAGGTGGAAACGGTACGCTCGACATTGGCTGCGACAGTTCTCGGCCGTCAGATCGCTTCCTTGTCCGTGTTTCATCCCGCGCCCATCAAAGCCCCTGAGAAAGAGGCATTTTGCCGGCAGCTTTGCGGGCGGCGGATCGAAGCGGTGCGGCGGCGGGGCAAGTATCTTCTTTTGGACCTGGACGAGGGCTGCCTGGTGGTGCATTTGCGCATGACGGGGCAGCTGATCTGGCAGGAAAAGGCAGAGACACTGCCGAAGCATACACACCTGCTTTTCTCTTTTGCTGATGGCAGCTGCCTGCGTTATACGGATCAGCGTCGTTTCGGCGGCTTCTGGCTTTGGCCGCAGGATGCGCTCGTCCTGATGCCGCAGCTGCAGTGCATGGGCCCGGAGCCGCTCTCCGCAGATTTTTGCGTGGAAACGCTGTCGGCGGCTTTCTCCGGCCGGCGGGCGGCGGTGAAGTCTCTTTTGCTCGATCAGCGGGTCGTGGCCGGCCTGGGCAATATCTATGCCGATGAAAGCTTGTTCCGGGCCGGGATAGTTCCGATGCGGCCGGCGGAGAGCTTGAACAAGGCGGAGCTTTCCCGCCTGCACGCAGCCATCCGCGAGGTGCTGGAGGACGCGCTTTCTCACCGCGGCACCAGCTTCAGCGACTATTTGGACGCAAAGGGGAAGAAAGGTGAGTTTCAGGACTTTTTGCGGGTCTATCAGCGGGAGGGCGCGCCTTGCCGCGTTTGCGGCAGCATGATCTTGCGCGAAAAGATCGGCGGCCGCAGCAGCTTTTACTGCCCGCATTGTCAGGAATAGGAGAGGCAAGATGATCGTAGGATTAACAGGTAGCATCGGCAGCGGCAAAAGCACGGTCTCCCGGGAGCTGGCCCGCCTGGGGGCGGTCATCCTGGACGCGGATGCCATCGCGCATGAGATCGTGGAGCCGGGTCAGCCGGCGCTGGCGCAGATCGCGGCGAGCTTCGGAGCAGAGTACCTTTGCCCGGACGGCAGCCTGAACAGGAAAAAGCTGGGCGAATTGGTCTTTTCGAGTGACGAGGCCCGCTTTCAGCTGAATGCCATCACGCATCCGCAGATCTTGGCGGTGCTGCGGCAAAAGCTTTCTGCTGCGCTGGCGCAGGACCCGTCCGCGCTGGTGGTGATCGATGCGCCGCTGCTTTTTGAAACGGGGCTGGATGAAGAAGCGGAGCAGATCTGGGTGGTCTATGCGCGTGAGGATGTGGTGCTGGAACGCCTGCAGCAGCGGGACGGTTTTTCAGCTGCGGAGGTGCAGGCCCGCCTGCATAGCCAGATGCCGGTAGAGGAGAAACTGCGGCGTGCAGATCGCTGCATCGATAACAGCGGCACACTGGAAGAACTGCGGCAGCAGCTGCGCGCACTTTTGCAGGAGCTGGGCCGGGAGATATAGCAGGGGTGTGTGGATGAAAAGAAGGAAAACCTTGTTTTTGCTTGTTTTGCTGGTCCTCATTCTGGCCGGTATCGTCTTTTTGGGCTGGATGCGTTGGACAGCCTTTCTTTATCCCTTGGAATATGAGCATGACGTTCGCCATTACTGTACGGAATATGAGCTGGATCCCTATCTGGTCTTTGCGCTCATCCGGCAGGAGAGCGCCTTCCGTGCTGATGCGCAGAGTCCGGTGGGCGCCTGGGGGCTGATGCAGCTGATGCCGGAAACAGCGGAATGGGCGGCGGGCCAGCTTGGCTTGCCTTATGAAATTGACAGCCTGTCTGATGCAGAGTATAATATAAACCTAGGATGCTGGTACCTATCCTATTTATCGAAGCAGTTCGGCAGTGAATGGCTCGCGCTTGCGGCCTATAACGCCGGGCAGGGCGTGGTGCAGCAGTGGCTGGATGATGATATCTGGAGCGGCTCCATGGAGGACGTGGAGGACGTTCCATACGCAGAGACGCGCAATTACCTTTTGCGTATCGAGCACTTTTATCAGCGGTATCAGAAATTATATGGCAAATGACCTGGGAGGAAGAGACCATGGTAAAAGAATTGATGAGCGTAGCGGATGTGGCGGCAAAACAGGTGGCGCAGGAAGGCCGTTTCTATTCTGCCACGCATGAAGAGATCGCGGAAGGGATGACCTCGGACATCTACTTTATCAAGACCAGAGAGATCCTGCAAAAGGTCGGGAAAGAGCACGTTGTGGTCGCGGCAGAGATCTTTGCCCGCCGCCCGGGCATTTTTGCCGGCATCGGCGAGGTGCTGCAGCTCCTGAAGGATAAAGGCCTGGAAGTTTGGGCGCTGCCGGAAGGAAGCCCCTTTGAGGCAAAGGAAGTCTTGGTGCGCATCATTGGGGAATACAGCCGTTTTGGTATCATGGAAACGGCGCTTTTGGGATTCTTGGCCAGCTCCAGCGGCTGGGCCACGGCGGCGAAGGCGGCAAAGGATGCGGCGGAAGGCGCGGCAGTTTCCTGCTTCGGCGCTCGCCACGTGCATCCGGCAGTGGCGCCGGTCATGGAACGGGCGGCGCTGGTCGGCGGCTGTGATTCCGTCAGCTGCATCCTGGGCGCCAAGCTCTGCGGCCGTGAGCCGGCAGGCACCACGCCGCATGCGCTTTTCCTCATCATGGGCGACACGGTGGAAGGGGCGCTGGCTTATCACCAGATCATGCCGGAAGGACATGCCCGCATCGTGCTGGTGGATACCTTTAAGGATGAAGCAGAAGAATCCCTGCGTGTAGCAGATGCTATGGGAAAGGCGCTGGAGGGCATCCGCCTGGACACGCCTTCCGAGCGCGGCGGTGTGACCGCCGGTCTGGTGCGGGAACTGCGTGCGCGTCTGGATATGGCGGGCTATGATTATGTGAAGATTTTCGTTTCCGGCGGACTGAATCCGGATCGCATTCGGGAGCTGAAAGCAGCCGGGGCGGACGCTTTTGGCGTGGGCAGCTATATTTCCGGCGCTTCTGCTATTGATATGACGATGGATATCAAGGAAGTTGAGGGTAAGGCGGTGACCAAGCGTGGCCGCATCCCCGGCCGCACGGAAAATCCGCGCCTGCAGAGAGTCCTCTAGAGGATAAATTTTTTTGAAAAAAGGGATGACAAAGCACAAACTTTGTGCTACACTAAACAAGTGATTCCTTGCGGTAGTGCTGGAATTGGCAGACAGGCACGTTTGAGGGGCGTGTGTCTAGCGACGTATGGGTTCAAGTCCCATCTACCGCACCATGCCGAGTGTTCATGATCATGATGAACACTCGGTTTTTCTTTATCACGCAGGCTGTCATTTGCGCTGAAGAGAAAACGGTGGCTTATCGTGACGGGAGGAGAAGCACTTTGCCGTTCAAACATGCGGAACTGGATCCGGGAAAACTGAGGAAAGAGGAAAGCGAACTGTTCGCTTTCTGGGAAACGACGCTGCGAGGTTTCATCCCGGATGGCTGTGCGGACCCGGAACAGTATGCCGCAGCGCCCGTCCGGCTGCTCTTTGTGCTGAAAGAAGTGAACGGCGGGGAAAAATGGGACCTGCGGAACTTTATGCGAGAGGGCTGCCGCGCCCGGACCTGGGACGTCATCGCCCGTTGGATACAGGGTATCTTTGCGCTGGAGCAGGAGCATTCCTGGCAGGAGCTGAAGGACAGGAAAGATTGGCGAAGAAAGACCTATATCCCGCAGGTCGCTGCGGTGAATCTCAAGAAAACGCCCGGGACGTATGAGGCGGATGCAAAAATGATACAACAGTTTGCGGAAGAAAATAAGGCGTTCCTCAGGAAGCAGTTGTCGATCTATCAGGCGGATGTCATCATCCTTTGCGGGACGGAGAGCGCATATCAGACGGTGATGGGCGGCAGCCCGGACTGGCGGATGACGACGCGGGGCATTCGCTATCATGTCAACGAAGCCGCTGCGCTTGTTGTCTCATTTGCCCATCCCGAAGCAAGAGTGGATAAGTGCTTGCTGCACTACGGCCTGATCGACGCCATCCGGGAGATCGTTGCCGAAGGCTAGAGCTGGTACGCGGCAATATTTGTTCGGCAAAAAGAAAGCCCTGTGCAGGGACCTGCTCTTTCCTGTCGGCAGGCTTTTTCTTCCACCGGCCGGGGGCGCGCGGAACTGCCCGTACGGATGGGAACAAAAGATTGTCAGTTGGATGGATTTGTGCTATGATGGCAGAAACGCGTTCTTCCCCGTGCTGCCCGGCGATATTTTTCATTTGCGTTAGCGGGCAAAAGGTGATAAAATTTGCTTAAATTTACATAAAAGGACACAGGGACATGACTGAAAAAACCGGATTTAAGGCCTTCCTGGCCCGGAAAGACATCGTCTTTTCCGCCAAGCGTTATTTTATTGACGCCATGAGCGCGATGGCGATGGGCCTCTTTGCCTCTCTGTTGATCGGCACCATCTTTAACACCATTGCGGACAAGCTGGCGCTGGATTGGCTCTCGCAGATCGCTTCTTTCTCTAGCTCTGCCACCGGCGCGGCGATGGCTGTAGCCATCGGCTTGGCGCTGAAAGCGCCGCCGCTGGTGCTGTTTTCGCTTTGCGCGGTGGGCGTGGGCGCAAATGATCTCGGTGGCCCGCTCGGTACACTTTTTGCGGTGATCCTGGCCGCGGAGCTGGGCAAGATGGTCTCCAAGGAAACGAAGATCGATATTCTGGTCACCCCGGCTGTGACGATACTCGCCGGCCTGCTCTTCGCCATGCTGATCGGTCCGGCAGTGAAATGGATCATGAGCGGCTTTGGTGCGCTCATCATGCAGGCGACAGTGCTGAAGCCGTTCTGGATGGGCATGCTGGTGGCGGTGTTGGTGGGCATCGCGCTGACGCTGCCGATCAGTTCCGCAGCCATCTGTGCTGCTTTGGGCCTGGTCGGGCTGGCCGGCGGTGCGGCCACGGCCGGCTGCTGCGCTCAGATGGTCGGCTTTGCAGTGATGAGTTTTTCCGAGAACCGCTGGGGCGGCCTTGTCGCCCAGGGCCTGGGCACCTCCATGCTGCAGATGGGGAACATCGTGCGCAATCCGCTGATCTGGATCCCGCCGACGCTGGCGGCCGCGGTCGGCGGCGCCGTTGCTACCTGTGTTTTCGGCATGGAGAATGCGGTGGCGATCGCCAGCGGTATGGGCACCTGCGGTCTGGTCGGCCCCATCGGTGTGATGAGCGGAGACGGATTCGGCGGTGCAATGGGCTGGCTGGGTATCCTTGTGGTCTGCATCGTGCTGCCGGCGCTCCTGACGCCGCTCTTTGCCTGGCCGCTGCGTAAACTCGGCTGGATCAAGCCCGGCGATCTCAAGCTGGATCTGTAGCGGTGCGTGGGTAATCATACAGAGATAAAGCATATCCCCGTCCGGATGGACGGGGATAGTTTTGTATTCAGCACAGCGCTGCCCAAAGCAGGCGGAAGACAAAGATGGCATAAGCGGAGAGCCCCAGCCAAAGCAGGAGGGAGAGGGGACAGACCTGCCCCAGCAGCGCACCCGGCTGCTTATGATAATCCCAGACGGCGAGCCCCAGCCGCAGATTGAAGAGGCAGCCGAAGAGAAATTCGATCAGCGTGATGGCCAGGCCGGCCGCCAGCAGATGCAGCCAAAAGGCAGCGTTGGCCAGCAGGGCGTCCAGAAGGCCGGCAGAAAGGAGCGCCAGCGCGCCGGCCAGGAACATGCTCCAGTGAGTGCGCCGGCGGTAAAGAAGCTCAAGCAGGCAGTAAGCCGTGCCGCCGCTCGTGGCGATCAGCAGACAGCGGAAGAAGTTTGCCATCACGCGCCTCCTATAGGATATTGGCCAGGTCGAGCTTTTCCATGTCTGCCACCCGTTCCAGCATGTCTCGGAACTGGGCGGCATTTTTGTCGGCGGCGTAGGGCTCATGGTAAGTGATGGCCAGCTCCAGTGAGATCAGGCTGCTTTCCAGGCTGTCTGTTTCCGTGTGGTTCACCAGCATCTGCCAGATCTTTTTTTCGGCATCCCACTGTTTGCGCAGGGCGCTCGCTTTTTCCCGGGCCAGCGTCCAGTCTTCCGCCCGGATGGCCGTTACGGTCTCGTCAAGTCTTGCGGCCAGCGCTTCTTCGCTTTGCCGGATATGCCTGCCGCCGGCTCCGGCCAGGAAAAGCAGCAGCAGAAAGGCGATGATGAGGTATGGCCGTATTTTCATTTTGCCGCCTCCTTTTGTTCCGGCCGGCGCTTCTGTCTGGAGACCGTTTCTTTCAGCTGCAGGAAGCTTTCGTTCGCTTCGTTGACGCAGAAGAGGAAGACTTCTTCTGGCGGACTTTCCGTCTGCCTGGCCAGCTCCCGGCGCAGCCAGGCTTCGTCCCGGCCCAGTTGCCGCAGATTCAGATGGTTGATCTTGCCGTCCAGGATGAGTGCCAGCGAAAGCCCTTTTTCCGCTCGCCCGATCTGCAGGTCCGCTGCGCTGGGCGGACTATCGCTGGCCCTGGGCAGCACGGAGAGCTGCCCGTTCGGTTCCATGATCGCATAGTTGATCTCGTTCAGATCGAAATATCCTTTGGTGCGCAGCTGCTCACTCAGGTCGCTCATGTTCATGCGCAGATCTCGCAGCTTGTCCTCCCGGACGCGGCCCTTTTCGATGACGATGGTGGGCGAGCCGCAGAAGAGGCTGCGTATGCGTTCGTTTTTCATGTTGAAGATGGCGATGCCGATCTGCAGGATGCTGATGAAGAGGATGGGCGCGATGCTGTTGGCAAGGGGCACGCCGCCGTCCTGCATGGCGATGGCTGCCATCTCGGAGATGATGAGCAGCACAGTTAGCTCAAAAGGCTGCAGCTGGCCAACCTCCCGTTTGCCCATGATGCGGATGGCGAATAGCGTGATGAGATAGAGGATGAGCGTGCGCAGAAGAATGAGCAGCATGAAATGACCTCCTGTTTTTTGCTGTCTTTATTCTGCTGCGTTTTCGTTTGCCTATGCTGGATGATTTTGTGCATAGAAAAAAGCAGCTTTGCCTTTTGGCAAAGCTGCTTTTGTGATGTGTGCTTCTGTGTGTTCGCTTATTTTTCCGGCAGTTGCAGCACCTGTCCGGCATGGATGATCGTGGATGTAAGTCCGTTCAGTTCCATGATCTCCGTATAGCGCGGGCCGCTCTTCAGCTGTTTTTTGGCGATACGCCAGAGGCAGTCGCCCTTTTTGACGGTGTAGCTGCGGGTGCTGATTGCCGGGGTGGGCGGTGTCATTTCGTTGTTGCCTTCATCAACGACCGGCGGCTTGCTTTCCCGCACATTGGTTTTGGCAGCCAGCCATTGCATCATGTGTATGCCGTCCTGGTTCACGTTCACGTTGGTCATCGCCGGCGTGTCGGAGTGGCCGACGTCGCTATAGACAGAGGCTTCATAATTGGCCTTGCCCGCTTCCAGCCGTTCGATAGAAACGGACTGGTAAAGCTGCGGATCGACAACATTGTCGTCCCAGGACATGGTCACCCAGATGGGCAGATCGCCCAGGCGCTCGATATCGGCGGCAGAAGGCGCATAAGGTGCGGCGGAGGGAAAGGCGGCGGCAAAAAGTTCAGGCTCGTTGATGGCCATTTGCCAGCACATATAGCCGCCCATCGAGAAGCCGCCCACGTAGATGCGGCTCTTGTCGATATCCGGATGGGCTGCGCAGACTTCCGCGATCAGATCCAGGATCTCATCTACCCACGGGGAGTGATCGTCGGCATCATAGCCCGGCTCCAGCTTGCCCGGCCAATAGGTGGGGCATTGCGGCAACACCACATAGGCGCCGCGGAAGAGCTGCTGGTATTTGTCCTTGGCGAGGAGCGCCACGTTGGCGCCCATCTGCGTTTCGTTGTTATGTCCTTCTGCCGTCATGCCATGGAAATAAACGATGAGCGCATCGCTGTCGCCGTCATCTGCCGGGGTGTAGAGGCGATAGCTGATGTTTGCGGCGGAAGTCTCGTAAGAGAAGACGTCCAGCGAGGAGATGATGCGGCTGCTCTGGGCATAGACCGTATCCACCGGCAGTCCGTCGATATCCTTGAGCTGGCTGATCGTGTATTCCAGCTGCAGGGGGTTCTGTGTCCAGTTGCCGCTGGCGGCCTGCGTGGCCGCGCCGCTTTCCATGTCCAGTTCGATGATGATGCAATCGCCCTTGCCGGCGGAAAGCGGCAGGCCGTTTTCGTCTGCGACGTAGGCCTTAGTGACGGTCCGGTCGCCGTCAAACACATTGTATTGGAGCACAAAAGGCTCGTCTTCCATCTTGGCGGCTACGAGCTCCGGCATCAGGCTGGCGATGTTTACCTGATCGCCCCAGCTGTAGAGCTCGGAAAGACGCTCCTGCAGCCCGTTGTAGGGGTCGCTGTACAGCTCTCTGGTGATGTTGAGGTCTTCGTCATAATTGGCCACCGCATGCACGCTGAAGCAGGAAGCGTCGACTGCCGAGGCATCCACGGGCGCTTCCAGCTGCACGATGAGGCGGGATATCTGTTTGCTGTCGTTCTTATAAAGGTGGAAGATCACGCCTTCTGTCGGCTCCGGCTTTGCTTCCGGCTCGATGTAAAGGAAGTCCTGCCGGGGGAAATAGGCGGAAAGCGGCAGATCCGGGATATCCTTGATCTGGGTGACGCTGTAGTCCGCCGTCGACCGGCTCTCCGTTCCTGCCAGTGAGAGCAGCAGATAGTTGCCCTTGCCGGCTACGGCCGCGCCGTTGCGGTCGGCCAGACGGCAACTGCTGATGGCAAGCGTTTTGCCGGCGCTTTCCACTTGGAAGCAGTCTTTGTCGATTTCACCGGGCTGGAAGTATTGCTTCATGTCGATAAGCAGGCCGGGCTCTCCGTCGATCTCGATGGCCGTGAAGTATTTCGGGTCTTCTTCATGGTAAAGGGAGATGATGGAAAACGCGCTGCGGGGAATAAGAAAGATAAGGGAGAGCGCAAAAGCAAATGCGAGCAAGAGGAAGCGACGTTGTTTCATAAGATCTCCTCCTTTTACAAAACGATACGAAATGATCGGTAAAAGTCTCATTGGTCAGTATCACCTTCTTTTCCCGATTTTTTCAAGGGGTTTGATAAAAAGACAGAATTAATAGAACTTTCAGTATAATTATACAGCCCGGCGAAAAGGCTGTCAAGCACTTGCTTTTTGCTGTTAGCCTATGCTGGATGATTTTGTGCGGTATTTTTGGCGCAGGAATGCCAAAAATAGCGCTGAAAAGGAGGTGTTTCCGATGCGGAAAGATTTGGAAAAATTATCCGACCAGGTTTACGATCGGCACTATGTGCGGCGCTGTCGGCCGAAGCCCACTGTGGGCAAAAACTGTCTGCGCGCTTTTTTCGTCGGCGGCCTGATCTGCGCGTTGGGAGAAGGGATCAAGCAGCTGATCATGTACTATACGGAGATGGATGCGCAGGCAGCGGCCGGCCCGGCTTCCGCTGTGCTCATCATCCTTGCGGTGCTTGCCACGGGCTTCGGCGTTTTTGACAAGCTGGCGCAGTGGGCGGGCGCCGGAACGGCGGTCCCCATCACCGGCTTTGCCAATTCCATTGCTTCCGCTGCCATCGAGCACCGTTCGGAGGGCTATGTTTTGGGCGTTGGCGGGAATATGTTCCGTCTGGCCGGTTCCGTCATTGCCTTTGGGGTGTTTTCTGCTTTTGTCGTCGCTTTGATCCGGATCGCCGTCCAGGCGCTTTTGGGGGTGAGCGGATGAAGGTCGGCGCGCGCAGCTGGGCATTTTCCCGTCGTCCGGCCATCCTGGCCACCGGCGTCATCACCGGGCCGATGGAAGCGGCCGGACCGCTTGCCGCCCGTTTTGATCACAGTTATCCGGACCTGCGCCTGGGTATGCCCAGCTTTGAACAGGCGGAGCAGCGCATGCTGCGGGAAGCTTCTGCCCTTGCTCTGCGGAAGGCGGGAAGAGCCTGTGGGCAGGTGGACTTCTTTCTGGCCGGCGATCTGATGGACCAGATCACCTCCTCCAGCTTTGCGGCGGATAGTCTGCTTATCCCGTATATCGGCCTCTTCGGTGCCTGCTCCACCTCCGTCCTGGGCCTTTCTCTGGCGGCGCTGCTTCTGGAGACGGGCATGGCGGAGAGCGTGCTGACGGCGACGAGCAGCCACAACGCCACGGTGGAGAAGCAGTTCCGTTATCCCAATGAGTACGGCGTGCAAAAGCCGCCGCAGGCGCAGTATACGGTGACGGCGGCGGCAGCAGCTCTCCTGGCACTTTCTTCGGAGCCTCTGCCGCGGCTGACAGCGGCGACCATCGGCCGGGTGCTGGACAAAGGCGTGAAGGATGCCTATAACATGGGTGCAGCCATGGCGCCGGCGGCAGCAGACAGCGTGTGCGCGCATTTGCAGGACCTGGGCCGCAGTCCGGCGGATTACGATCTGATCCTTACGGGCGATCTGGGCCGTTTCGGCTCGGCCATCTTTGCGGAATTGATGCGGGAAGCGGGCTTCCCGCTCTTTCCCGGCCAGCATCAGGATTGCGGGCTGCGCATTTTCGATGCTGAAAAGCAGCCGGTCTTTGCCGGCGGCAGCGGCTGCGGCTGTGCGCCGGCGGTGCTTTATGCAGACATTTTGCCGCGCATGCGGGAGGGCGCATTGCGGCGCGTCCTGCTTGCCGCCACGGGGGCGCTGCTTTCCCCGCTCTCCTGGCAGCAAAAGCTGCCCATCCCGGGCATTGCTCATGCGCTCAGCATCGAGATCTGAAAGGAGGGGCAGAGGAAATGGCAGGGGAGATTTTTCTGGCTTTTGCCGTCGGCGGGCTCATCTGCGTGCTCGGCCAGCTTTTGCTGGACGTCTGCAAATTCACGCCGGCGCATACCATGTGCGCGCTGGTAGTGGCGGGCGCAGTGGCCGGCGGCTTCGGTATATATGACAAACTGGTGGAATTTGCCGGAGCGGGGGCGAGCGTGCCGATCAGCAGTTTCGGCAACGCTCTGGTGCAGGGCGCGCTGCTGGAGGTGGAGAGCAACGGCGTTCTGGGCCTTTTGACCGGCATTTTTGAGATCACCAGCTCCGGTGTTTCTGCGGCCATCGTTTTCGGTTTTGCCGCCTCGCTGATCTTTCGTCCCCGAAGTTAGTTGGGCACAGCTTACGGGAATTTTGTTGTAAGCGGGGCGAAAGTTTGTTATAATATATAATCAACCAATGGCTGGAAAGGGGCGGCCGGATGATGAAAGGCGATTTTGCGGAAGTGCTCATCAATCGCAGCGCTCAGGCGCTGGAACGGCCGTTTACCTATCTTGTGCCGCCGGAACTGGCTGCGGAGATCCATCTGGGCTCCGTGGTGCGGGTGCCGCTGGGCGCGAGTCCGTCCGTGGAAGGCGTGGTGCTCGGCTTTCCGGAGGAAGTCCCGCCGGAGCTGGAGCTTCGACCCATCCTTTCCCTGGCTGCGCCCCTGCCGCTTTTTGATGCGGATATGCTGGCGCTTTCGCAGTGGATGGCGGAGAAGTACCTTTGCAACCGCATCCATGCCCTGCGCGCCATGCTGCCGGCCGGTGTTGCGCTTACCGGGGTGATGCCGGTGGCCCGGCTCCAACGCTGCCTTTATCCGGGAAAAGCGCAGGACTTGGGACGGGCAAAGAAGCAGCAGGCGCTTTTCGACCACGTGCAGGCGCATCCCGGCGTCGTGCGGGAAAAGGCACTGGCAGCGGTGGATGCAAGCACTTCGGTGCTGCAGCAGCTTTTGCATAAGGGCTGTCTGCGTGAGCTGACACTGCCGCTTTGGGATGAGGGCAGCGGTGTGCGGGAATTGCCGCCGCTGAGCCCGCAGCAGGCGGAGGTGCTCGCTTCCATCCGGACGGATTGGCAGAAAACCGGGCGGCCGCAGCTGCTTTTCGGTGTTACGGGCAGCGGCAAAACGGAGCTTTACGCCCGCCTGGCGGCAGACTGCATCGCCGCGGGGAAACAGGTCATCGTCCTGGTGCCGGAGATCGCCCTCTCGCCGCAGACGGTGGAATTCTTCCGTCGCCGACTGGCTTGTCCCATCGCCGTTTTGCATTCGGCGATGACGGGGGCGGAGCGCCGGCAGGCCTGGATCGGCATTGCCGCCGGCGAATATCCTCTGGTGATCGGGGCGCGCTCGGCTGTTTTTGCGCCGGCACGGAAGCTGGGCCTGATCATCCTGGACGAGGAGCACGAGCCCAGTTATAAACAGGAGAACGTGCCGCGTTTCCACGCCAGGGAACTGGCGCTGGAGCGCTGCCGGCAGAGCGGGGCCATGCTGCTGATGGGCAGCGCTACCCCTTCGCTGGAGAGCTTTCACCGGGCAGAGCAGGGGGAATATCACCTGCTTCGTTTGCCGGAGCGTTACGGCAAGAGCAGCCTCCCCAGCGTTTCCGTGCTGGACATGGGAGAAGAGCTGCGTGCCGGCAACCGCAGCATGTTCAGCCGCCGTCTTTTGGCGGAGATGCGCCGGCGCCTGGAAAGGAAGGAGCAGACGCTGCTTTTCCTCAACCGGCGCGGCTATCATACCTTTGTTTCCTGCCGCAACTGCGGGCATGTGCTGACTTGCCCGCATTGTCAGGTCTCTTATACATATCATGCGGAGAATCATCGGCTTCGTTGTCACTATTGCGGTCAGGAGGCGGAGCTTCCCGTTTTTTGCCCGGTCTGCGGTTCACCTGCCATCCGTCGTTTCGGCACGGGGACGGAGCGGGTGGAGGCCTCTCTCCGGCAGCTGTTGCCCGCGGCCCGCATTTTGCGGATGGACCGGGACAGCGTGAGGAGGGCGGAAGACTATGCGCGTTTTTACCAGAAGATGCGCGATGGCGAAGCGGACGTCCTCATTGGTACGCAGATGATCGGCAAAGGGCTGGACCTGCCGCGCCTGACGCTGGTGGGTGTTCTGGCGGCGGATCTTTCCCTGCGCATGCCGGATTTCCGGGCCGGGGAACGTAGCTTCCAGCTCCTGACGCAGGTGGCGGGGCGCGCAGGCCGGCGGGAGACGCCGGGACAGGTAATCATCCAGACCTACAGTCCGGATTCGGAAGTGATCCGGGCGTCGGCGGCGCAGGATTACGAACGTTTTTACGCTGGAGAGGACCGCATGCGGAAAGAGCTGGGCTATCCGCCTTATTCCGTGCTCATCCGCATCCTGCTTTCCGGGCCGGAAGAAGCGCTTTGCCGGCAGGAAGCACAGCGGCTGAGGCAGCTTTTGGATGCAGATTGTCCGGAAACAGCGCAGTGCTTGGGCCCGGCGCCGGCTTTGCACAGCAAGATCAAAGATCAGTTCCGGCAGCAGCTTTTGCTTTCCGGGCCGGATGAGGCGGCGCTGCGCGAATGGCTCTTGCCGGCGCTGGCGGAATGGGAAAAAGAAAAAGAGGCGAAGGTTCAGGTCCTGCTGGATGTGGACCCCTTGTCTATAGATTAGGAGGCGCGAATATGGCGATTCGGGAGATCGTAAAATACGGTGACCCCATCCTGCGGGAGCAGGCGGCAGCGGTGCGGCGCTTTGATGAGCGGCTGGGCGTGCTGCTGGACGATATGGCGGAAAGCATGTATGCGGCAGAAGGCGTCGGCCTGGCTGCGCCGCAGGTGGGCATCCCAAAAGCGGTGGTGGTCGTCGATATCGGGGAGGGGCTGATCGAGCTGGTCAATCCGCGGATCCTCAGTCGTTCGCAGGAAGAGGAAGAGTCTGTGGAAGGCTGCCTCTCTCTGCCCGGGCGGCATTGTTGGGTGCCGCGGGCGCTGCAGGTGAAGGTGGAAGCGCAGGACCGGACGGGGAAAACGTTTCAGATCGAGGGCGAGGGGCTGCTTGCCCGTGCCTTCCAGCATGAGATCGACCATCTGTCCGGCATCGTGTTCATCGATAAATCGACGGGAGAAGCGGAGGTCGAAGAATGAGGATCGTTTACATGGGCAGCCCGGAATTTGCCGTGGCGCCGTTTGCGGCGCTTCTGGCTGCCGGGCATGAGATCGCCTGTGTGGTCACGCAGCCGGATAAACCGAAGGGACGCGGCCTGGCGCTTTTGCCGACGCCGGTGAAAGAAGCGGCGCTGGCGGCCGGCCTGCCGGTGCTCAGCCCGCAAAAGGTGAACGAGCCGGCGGTGGTGGCAAAGATCGCCGCCTATCGTCCGGAGCTGCTGGTGGTGGTCGCTTTTGGCCAGATCCTGCGGCAGGAGCTGCTCGAGCTGGCACCGCTGGGCGCGGTGAACGTGCACGGTTCGCTGCTGCCGGCTTATCGCGGCGCGGCGCCCATCCAGCGGGCGGTGATGGACGGTTGCACGGAAACGGGCGTCACCACCATGTTTATGGACGCCGGCCTGGACACCGGCGATATGATCTTGAAAAAACGTGCGGCGATCGAAAAGACGGATACCGCAGCCAGCATGTATGAGAAGCTGGCGGCGCTGGGGGCGGAAGCCCTGCTGGAAACGGTCGCCTTGATCGCCGAGGGACGGGCGCCGCGGGAAAAACAGCCGGCGGCAGGCGCCAGTTATGCGGCGATGCTGAAAAAGGAAGACGGTCTATTGGACTGGACACGGCCGGCTTCGGCGCTGGATGCGCAGATACGCGGGGTGACGCCCTGGCCGGGCGCCTATACCTTCTGGCGCGGCAAGCGTTTGAAGATCTGGCAGGCGGAGCCCCTGGCGGGCAGCGGCCCGGCCGGGGAGATACTCTCTGCGGACGATAAGCGCGGCCTGATCTTGGCTTGCGGGCAGGACGCGCTGCTGTTGAAGGAAGTGCAGCCGGAAGGCAAGGGCCGCATGCGGGCGGCGGATTTTGCCCGCGGCCAGAAACTGACGGCGGGGGAACGAATGGGGGAATAAACGATGCGGACCAAAAAACGCCTGTTTATCGGCTTATTGCTGCTCTGCATCGCCGTGATCGCCGTGCTTGTGGCAGCGATCTGGACATTTCTGATCTGGCGGCGAAACAATTTCAGCCAATATCTGGTCTGGTTTGTGATCGTGATGGGCGTTCTGCTGGTCATCTTCCTTTCTCTTGGCCTGGGCGCGCTGGTCTTTTCCATCTATCGTGGCCAGAACTTCAACTCGCTCAGCAACCTCATCAACCGCGTCGTGACGATCCTTTATCCCTTTGCGATCCTCTTCGGCAAGATCTTCGGCATTCCGGAAGACGATATCCGCCATTCCTTCATCGAGGTGAACAATTATGTGGTCTGCAGCGGTTCTTATGCGCTTTCTCCGGAAAGAATACTGATACTGGCGCCGCACTGCCTGCAGAATAACACGTGTACGCATAAGATCACCACAGAAGTGAGCAACTGCCGCCTTTGCGGAAAATGCTCTGTCGGTGATCTCCGGCAGCTCTCTGCGCAATACGGCAGTCCGCTGATCTTTGCCACCGGCGGTACGCTGGCCAGGGCGGCGCTGAAGAAGCTGCAGCCGCAGGCGGCAGTGGCCGTGGCCTGCGAGCGGGATCTTGCCAGCGGCATTCTGGACGCTTATCCGCTGCCGGTCTTCGGTGTCCTTCTTGAGCGGCCGAACGGTCCCTGCTTCAACACTCGTGTGACGATCGCGGGCGTGGAGGAAGCGATCCGTTTTTTCTGCAGTGCTGAGGGTAGAAGGAAGAGAAAGAGAACAAAAGCTGCTTTTGCTGCGTCAAAAGAGGAAAAGGAGTGATCGGACATGTATTTTGATCCCACGTTTATTCTGTTGATCCCGGCTGTCTTTCTGGCCTTATGGGCGCAAACGAGGGTGAAAAGCAGTTTTCAGCACTTTTCGCGTGTCCCTTCCCAGCAGGGCTATACGGCGGACCAGGTAGCGCGGGCCATCCTGGATTCGGAAGGCCTCAGCGATGTCGCCATCCGGCCGATCGCCGGGGAACTGACGGATAATTACGATCCCCGTTCACGGGTGCTCAATCTTTCGCAGGCCGTTTACGGCCGTAACTCCATCGCGGCCATCGGTGTGGCGGCGCATGAAGCCGGTCACGCCATCCAGCATGCGCATGAATATGCGCCGCTGCGCTGGCGCACGGCGCTGGTGCCGCTGGCGCAGATCGGCAGCACCCTCTCCTGGCTCATCCTCATCCTCGGCTTGATCCTTGGCATGATGGGTCTGGCCCGCCTGGGCATCTGGCTCTTTACGGCGGTGGTGCTCTTCCAGCTGGTGACGCTGCCGGTGGAATATAACGCTTCCAACCGGGCGCTGGCAGCTTTGGACAGCGGCGGTTATCTGACGCGGGAAGAAGTGCCGATGGCAAAGAAAGTGCTCTCCGCGGCGGCGCTCACCTATGTGGCGGCGGCGCTGATGAGCGTTCTGCAGCTGATGCGGATGCTGTTTATCGCGCGCGACCGCTAAGGCGCGCTTGGGAGGTTTTGGTGACGGAAGGAAAGGAAAACCCGCGCGAGCTGGCGCTGCATGTTTTGCGGCGCGTGCTGGAGGATGGAGCTTATCTGAATCTGGAGACGAATGCGGCGCTGGCAAAAAGCCGTCTTTCCCGCCTGGATAGGGCACTGGCGGCGGAGCTTTGCTATGGACCGCTGCGCATGCAGGCAGCGCTGGATTGTCTTTTAGGGCAGCTTCTGCGGCAGCCGCTGGAAAAACTGCCGCTCTGGATATTGCTCATCCTGCGGCAGGCGGTCTATCAGATGGAATACATGGACCGCATCCCGGCACGGGCGGCGGTGAACGAAGCGGTGAAGCTGGCCAGAAAATACGGCCACGCCGGCACGGTGAAGCTGACGAACGGTGTGCTGCGCAATTTTATCCGCCAGCGGGAGAGCCTGTCTTTCCCGGATGCGGAAAAGGAGCCGGTCGCCCACATCGCCGCCAGCTGTTCTTTCCCGGAGTGGATGGTGGAAAAATGGCTGCAGGAATGGGGCATGGAAGAGACCTTGCGTTTTTGCCGGGCCCAGAACGAACGGCGGCCGCTTTCCGTGCGCGTGAACACGCTCCGCTGTACGCGGCAGACGCTCATCGAGCGGCTGGCTGCGGAAGGCGTGGAGGCCAGGCCCTGCCGCCTGGCGCCGGAAGGGCTTTTGCTTTCCCGCGGAACCTCCCTGGCTGAGCTCAGCACTTTTCAAGAAGGGCTTTTCCAGCCGCAGGACGAAAGTTCCATGCTGGCGGCCCGGGCGCTTATGCCCAAGCCCGGCGAACATATCCTGGACCTTTGCGCGGCGCCGGGCGGAAAGACGACGCACCTTGCGCAGCTGATGGAAAACCGTGGGCAGATCCATGCTTTTGATCTGCATGAACATAAGATCTCGCTCATCCGGGAAAATTGCGCCCGGCTGGGCATCGATATCGTTGAAGCGCAGGCTGGCGATGCGCGCCAGTTGGCAAAAAAATTCCCGGCGCAGGCGGACGGCATTTTGCTGGACGCGCCCTGCAGCGGTCTGGGCGTCCTGGGACGGCGGCCGGATCTGCGCTGGCGCCTGCAGCCGGAAACGGTGCGGGAGCTGGCGGCCCTGGGGCAGGAGCTTTTGGCGGCAGCTGCGGATGCGCTGCGGCCGGGGGGACGCCTGCTTTTTTCCACCTGCACCGTCACGGCGGAAGAAAACGAGGAGGCTGTGCGTCGTTTTCTGGCGGCACGGCCGGATTTTCATCGTGAGAAACTGCCCTTTGCCGAGCTGCCGCTGAGCGTGGCGGAGCGGGCAGCGGCAAAACACGGCAGCTGGCAGCTTTTGCCGCAGGAGCAGGGCACGGACGGTTTCTTTATGGCCCTGCTGCGAAAGGATGGGTGAGATGCTGGATCTGCGGGACATGACGGAAACTGCGCTTGCCGAATGGGCGGCGGAGCTGGGAGAACCGGCTTATCGTGGACGGCAGATCTTCCGCTGGCTGCAGCAGAAGCTGGCCACAAGCTGGGATGAGATGAGCGACCTGCCGCGCGGCTTGCGGGGGCGCCTTTCTTTGCTGGGCACGCCTTTTGTGCCGGAGCTGCTCCGTCAGGAGCGTTCCGCGGCCGGCGATACGGTGAAATCTTTGCTGAAGCTGGCGGATGGCGCCTGCATCGAAACGGTGCTGATGCTGTATGCGCGGGAAAAGACGCGGGACCGGGTCAGCGTTTGCGTGAGCAGCCATTCCGGCTGCGGCATGGGCTGTGCCTTCTGCGCCACGGCGCGCTGCGGCGCGGGCAGGAAGCTCAGCGCCGGCGAGATGGTCTCGCAGGTGCTGGCGGCGGAGGCCTGGTGCCGGGAAGCGCATTACCCCAGCGGCGTTACAAACGTGGTCTATATGGGCATGGGCGAGCCCTTGCTGAATCTGGATGCCGTCCTGCGCAGCATCGAGATACTCAACAGTCCGAACGGCTTGAAGATCGGTATGCGGCGGATGACGGTCTCCACCTGCGGTCTGCCGCCGCAGATGGCGGAGCTGGCAGAGCGGGCGCCGCAGCTGGGCCTGGCCATCTCACTGCATGCGCCGAACAACGCGCTGCGCAGCCGCCTGATGCCGGTCAACGAACGCTATCCGCTGGAGCAGCTCATCCCGGCAGCGCAGGACTACAGCCGTCGGACAGGGCGGCGGGTGACTTATGAATACGCGCTTTTCCGGGACGTGAACGACAGCAATGCGTTGGCTGTGGAGCTGGGCAAGCTGCTCAAGGGAGAGCTTTGCCAGCTGAATCTCATCCCGGCAAATCCGGTGCCGGAGACGGACTTTTTCCCTTCCCGGCCGGAACGCATAGCGGAATTTGTCGAGATCGTGCGCAGTTTCGGCATCGAGACGGAGCTGCGGGAAGCGCGCGGCAAAGATATAGCCGCTGCCTGCGGGCAGCTGCGGCGGCGGATGGATCAGGAACAGTCAAATGCGTGCCTAAAGAATACAAAGGGGGCGGGCCAGTGAAAGCAGAATATTTTTCGCATATCGGCCTGGTGCGTAAGGATAATGAGGACGGCGCATATTGCGATGAAAAGAGAGGCCTTTTTGCCGTGGCAGACGGTATGGGCGGCTGTGCCCACGGAGAAGTGGCCAGCGCCATCGCTTTGGATGTGCTTGCCGATTGCATGTCCGCGGAAAAGGCGGAGCTTTCGCCGAAGCAGGATCTGCAAAAGGCGTTTGGTAAGGCCAACCGTGTGATCTGGCAAAAGAGCCGGGAACGCGATGAGCTGGCAGGAATGGGCACCACTTTGACGGCGGCGCTGGTCGAGGGCGAAAAGCTCTGGGTGGCGAACGTCGGCGACAGCCGGGCCTATCTTTTGCGGGACGGTGTGCTGCGGCGGCTGACGCGGGACCATTCTTTGGTCAATGAGCTGCTTGCCCGCGGCGTCATCACGCGGCAGGAAGCGGAAAACCATCCGGACCGCAATGTGCTGACGCGGGCCCTGGGTGTGGAAGCGGAAGAGGAAGCGGAGATCTCCTGTTATGAACTGCAGGCGGGCGACCTTTATCTGCTCAGTACGGACGGCCTGCACGGCGCTGTTCCCGATGCGAAGATCAGGGATCTGCTCGCGGAGGGCGGCTCGCTCAAAGAACAGCTGCAGCGTCTGCTGATGGCGGCTCTGGAAGCAGGCGGCCGCGATAACATCACGGCGCTGATCTTTCTGCCGGATGATGTGGAAAGCGGGGTGATGGCATGATCGGCAAGATCCTGAATGATCGATATGAAATACGGGAAGTGATCGGCCTTGGCGGTACCGCCGTGGTCTATAAAGGCGTGGACCGCATCCTGGGCCGGATCGTGACCATCAAGATCCTGCGGGATGAGTTTGTACCGGATGCGGAGCTGGCCGGCCGTTTTCTGAAGGAAGCGCGCTCCATTGCCAGTTTCTCTCACCCGAATATCGTCAGCATCTATGACGTGGGTGTGGAAGGCCGCTATAATTATCTGGTCATGGAATACATCGACGGCGTGAACCTGAAGGATTTCCTCAACGCCAAGGGCGCGCTGCCGGTGAATGCAGCGGTGCAGGTGACGCAGCAGATACTCTCCGCCCTGCAGCATGCGCACGACCATGGCATCATCCATCGTGATATCAAGGCGCATAATATCATCATTTCCCGGGACGGCCAGGTGAAGGTGACGGACTTCGGCATCGCCGCTCCGCTGACCGAGCAGACGCAGACCTATCAGGGCGACATCGTCGGTTCGGTGCAGTATATCGCGCCGGAGCAGGTGCAGGGCGCCACGCCGGATCGGCAGACGGATATTTATTCCCTGGGTGTGCTCTTTTACGAGATGCTCACGGGCGAGCTTCCCTATAACGGCAGCAATCCCATCGAGGTTGCCATGCAGCATGTGCGCGGCGGCTGTCGCCAGCCCTGTCTGGTCAACCGGGAAGTGCCGCCGGATCTTTCCCGGATCGTGATGAAGGCGATGAGCGTGGATAAGAACAAGCGCTATGCCACCGCTCTGGAAATGGCGGAAGATCTGCGTAAATTTGCGGCTGGGCAGGGGATCCCGGAAGATCTTGTTTTGCTGACTGAGACCGAGCCGACGGATATCAGCGTCACGCGGGATGTGCGCCGCGGCCGGCGCCGCAGCACGACAGAAAGCTCGCGGCGGACAACGGAGGAACGGAAACACGAAGGCGGCAAGGGCGGCGGTAAAGGCAGCTCTAATGGCGGCGGAGGCGGCAGACGGCTGAACTGGAAGGTCGTGACGGCGATCCTTATCGCGGTGCTGTTGATCTGGGTCGTCTGGATGGTCGTGGGTGTCGTTCGTTCCTTTGTCGATGGCGGTGAGGAGCTGGTGGTGCCCTTCGTGACGGGTTATCCTCTTGAGGAAGCGCAGGCGATGTTGGATGAAGTTGGCCTGACCTATTCCGTGACCGAACGGGCGGACTCCAATGTGGAGATCAATCACGTCATCTCGCAAAGCCTCAGCGCCGGAACAGTGGTGAAGGGCACGCATGAGGTGGGCTTGGTGGTGAGCACCGGCCCGGATTATAAGCAGATGCCGGCCGTGGAAGGCATGGAGCAGCGCATGGCTGAGATCGCGCTCAGCAATGCGGGCATCGAATATACCATCAGCACCAAAAACAGTGATTCGGTGCAAAGCGGCTATGTGATCGAGCAGACGCCGGCGGCCAAAACGGATGTCGATCCCAGCACCACGGCGGTGATCGTGGTGAGCAGCGGCCCGGCGCTGAAAGAAGTCGTTATGCCCGATCTTTCCGGGATGACGCTTAGCGAAGCGGAGTCCATGCTGGAGAACGAGCGTCTGAAGCTCGGCTCTACCAGTGAAAAGGAAAGCTATGATTATATCGCCGGCCGGATCTGCGGCCAGAGCGTGGACCCGCACAGCCGGGTGATGCAGGGCAGCAGCGTCAATCTGACGATCTCCACCGGCCCCGGTCCGGTGGCCAAGCAGAGCCGCGTCCTCTACAATGTGCCGAACGACGGCGCGGATTCGCATGTCGTGCGTATCGTGGTGGAAGACCCCACCGGCAAGACGGAGGTCTTTAAGGGAACGCTCTCCCCGGGGGATGAAGTGGTCCAGGATGTGGAATACGTAAACAAGGGGACGATCTATATTTACCTGGACGACGAGCTGGTCTCCTCCCAGGCGGTGTCCTGAGATGACAGCGGAGAAAACGGATTTTTTTCGGGAAGGCGTGCTGCTGCGCGCTTACGGCGGCTTTTACATCGTCCTGGCCGATGGGCAGGAGTGGAGCTGCTCGCCGCGCGGCCGCCTGAAACAGAGCCGGCAGCGTCTTTTGCCGGGAGATCTGGTGCGGATGCAGGAGCTTTCGGCCGGCAAGGGCGTCATTGAAGAGATTTTCCCGCGCAAAAACCAGCTGCTGCGGCCGCGCATCGCCAATGTCGATCAGGCTGTGCTGGTGATGGCCTGCCGTGACCCGGAGCCGGACCTGCTGCTCCTGGATCGTCTGCTGCTCTCGTTGGCACTGCTGGGGATAGAGGCACTGATCTGCTTTAACAAATGCGACCTTCTGTCCGGGGCGCCGCCGGCGCCGCTGGCTGCCTATGCCGCGGTCTGCCGCACACTTTTTGTCAGTGCGGAAACGGGCGAGAGCGTGGAGACGCTGCGGGCGGCGCTGCAGGATAAGACCAGCGTTTTTGCCGGTCAGTCCGGCGTGGGCAAGTCCAGCCTGTTGAACCGTCTGGAGCCTGCCTTTGCGCGGGAAGCGGGGGCGATCAGCGAGCGCCTGGGCCGCGGCCGGCACACTACACGTTATGTGGAGCTGCTGCCGCTTTCGCCGGGAGCTCTGCTGGCGGATTCCCCGGGCTTTTCGCTCTTGGATACGCCGGCTCTGCCGGCAGGCCGCCTGGAGGACTTTTATCCGGAGTTTGCTGCACATCTGGGGCTTTGCCGCTTTGATTCCTGCAGTCATGTCAAGGAGCCGGATTGCGCCGTGAAAGCGGCGCTGGCCGCCGGCGGGATCGACCCCGGGCGTTATGCGCGCTATTGCACACTTTATGCGGAGCTGAAAGAACGGGAGGGAAAATACGAATGATCAAGATCGCACCTTCTATGTTATCGGCGGACTTTTCCCGCTTGGGCGAACAGGTGGCGGCGGCGGAGGCCGCCGGTGCCGACTGGCTGCATCTGGATATCATGGACGGCCATTTCGTGCCGAACATTTCCTACGGCGCCGGCGTTTATCAAAAGCTGCGGGCGAAAAGCAAGCTCTTTTTCGACGCGCATCTGATGATCGAGCGGCCGGAGCTTTATCTGGCGGATTTTGCCGCCGCGGGCGCCGATCTCATCTGTGTGCACGCGGAAGCCTGCACGCACCTGCACCGCACGGTGCAGGCCATCGGTGAGCTGGGCAAAAAAAAAGCGGTGGCGCTGAACCCGGCCACTTCGCTCAGCGTGCTGGAAGAGATCTTGCCGGAGCTGGACATGGTGCTTCTGATGAGCGTGAACCCCGGTTACGGCGGGCAGCGCTTCATCTCTTCCACGCTGGACAAGCTGCGCCGTTTGCGGAAGATGGCGGATGCGCGCAAGCCGGAGCTGGACATCGAGGTGGACGGCGGCGTTTATGCCCATAACGCGGCGGAGATCGTCCGGGCGGGCGCAAACGTGCTGGTCTCCGGCACCGGCGTCTTCGGGCAGGCGGATATCGCCGCGGCCGTGCGCGAGCTGCGGGCACAGGCGGAGCTGGGTCTGCAGGGCCGGTAAGGGCGGGCGGCAAAGTTCCTCTTGCATTGTTTGCCGCAAGGTGCTAAAATAATTGTGCTGTAAGAAAACTGCATATCGTCTTCGGGGATCGGTGAAATTCCGTATCGGCGGTAAAAGTCCGCGAGCCTTGGCTGACCCGGTGCAATTCCGGGACCGACAGTGAAAGTCTGGATGGGAGAAGGAAAAGACAGGACTGTCTTCTTTTTGCGTTGCATTTCCCCGAATCTTTTCGGGGATTTTTCTTTTGGAGGCGAGATAATTGGGCTGTGAAGGCTATATGAGACGGGCGCTGGAGCTGGCGGCGCGGGCGGAAGGTTTCACCGCTCCCAATCCGCTCGTCGGCGCGGTGATCGTCAAGGATGGCCACATCATCGGCGAGGGCTATCATCATAAGGCGGGCGAAGCGCACGCGGAGATCAACGCCCTGCGCATGGCCGGGCGGGAAGCGGAAGGCGCGGAGCTTTATGTGACGCTGGAGCCCTGCTGCCACTATGGCCGCACGCCTCCCTGCAGCGAGGCCATAATAAAAGCCGGCATCCGCAAGGTCTATGCGGCGCTGCGGGATCCCAATCCTCGCGTGGCCGGCGGCGGCGTGGCTGCCCTGCGTGCCAGCGGCATTGAAGTCGAGCTGGGCATGTGCGAGGCGGAAGCCCGACGGCAGAATGAAGTTTTTTTGACGAATATGAAGGAAGAGCGCGTCTTCGTGGCACTGAAAGCCGCGGCCAGCTTGGATGGGCGCACGGCCAGCTCCGGAGGGGAATCGAAGTGGATCACGGGCGAGGAGGCCCGTGCCTATGTGCACCGCCTGCGCCATCGCTATGATGCGCTGATCACGGGTATCGGCACCGTGCGGGCGGACGATCCGGAAATGACGGTGCGCCTGCCCGGCGAGTGGAAAAACCCGGTCCGCATTGTGCTGGACGAGTCGCTTTCCATCGATCCGGCCGCAAAAATACTGGACACGCGCACGGCGCCGGTCTGGTTGGTCTGTGCCGAAGAGGATGCGGAACGGGCGTCGCTTTTGCGGGAAAAGGGCGTGGAAGTTTTTTCCTGTCCCGGGCCGGACGGCCTGATCGATCTGTCGCGTTTGCTGGAATTGCTTTTTGAACGCGGCCTGCGTAGTGCGCTGGTGGAAGCCGGCGCCGGTCTGGCTGGTGCTTTTCTGGATGCAGAACTGGTGGATAAGCTGTATCTTTTCCTGGCGCCAAAGCTGCTCGGCGGCGACGCTGCTCCCGGCATCTGGGGCGGGCAGGGACGGCCGCACTTGGCGGAGGCACTGCGCCTTTCGGCACTGCAGACGGAGATGGTGGGCGAAGACCTGCTGATCTCGGCTTATCCGCAGAAGGGGGAATGAGGCATGTTTACCGGACTGGTGGAAGAGCTGGGCACCGTGCTCGGCATCGCGCATGGGCCGCAGTCGGCGCGCCTGCATATCGCGGCGGAACGCGTACTGACGGATGTGGCCATCGGTGACAGCATCGCGGTTAACGGCGTTTGCCTGACGGTGGTGGAATTTACGGCCAAAAGCTTCCAGGCGGATGTGATGGCGGAAACGCTGCGCCGCAGCGATCTGGGCGAGCTGCGTGCCGGCTCCCGCGTCAACCTGGAGCGGGCGGCCGCTTTGGGCAGCCGCTTGGGCGGGCACCTGGTCAGCGGTCACATCGACGGCGTCGGCCGCATCTGCAGCATCCGGCGGCAGGATATCGCCCTTTTGTTTGAGATCGCGGGGCCGCCGCAGGTTCTGCGTTATGTGGTGGAAAAAGGCTCGGTGGCCGTGGACGGCATCAGCCTGACGGTGGTGGCGGTGGATAATGAGCGCTTCTCCGTTTCCCTCATCCCGCACACGGCGGCTGTCACTACGCTGGGCGGCAAAAAAGAAGGAGACCCGGTGAATCTGGAAGGCGACATCATCGGCAAATATGTGGAAAGATTGCTCCGCTATCCGGCGGAGCCGGACGCTCCCAAAAAGGGCATGAGTATGGAATTTCTGGCCGAAAACGGCTTTTTATGAGTAAATGTCTGGAAAGAAAGGAAGGATCTTGATGAGCAGATTTGTGGATGTTCCCACGGCCATTGCGGAAGTGAAGGCCGGACGCATGATCATTGTCACGGATGATCAGGAACGGGAAAACGAAGGCGATCTTGTCATCGCTGCGGAAAAATGCACGCCGGAGATCATCAATTTTATGATCAGCCGGGCGAAAGGGCTCGTTTGCGTGCCGCTTTCTGCGGAGCGCATCGACCAGCTGAAGTTTGACCAGATGGTGGTGAACAACACCGATAATCATTGCACGGCCTTTACCGTCTCTGTGGACTGGCAGGGCACCACGACGGGCATCTCCGCCTTTGAACGGGCGGACACGGTGCGCGAGATCGTCAATATGGCTTCTCGGCCGGAGCATTTCCGCCGTCCGGGGCATATCTTCCCCCTGCGCGCCAGAGAAGGCGGCGTGCTGAAGCGGGCGGGCCACACGGAAGCCTCCGTCGACCTGGCTCGTTTGGCAGGCCTGCAGCCGGCTGCCGTCATTTGTGAGATCGTCAACGACGACGGCACCATGGCCCGTCTGCCGCAGCTGGAAGCCTTTGCGGAAGAACACGACATGAAGATGCTGACGGTGGCGGATCTCATCGCCTACCGCCGGCGCACGGAAAACCATGTCCGCCGGGTGGCGGATGTGGATTTCCCCAACAAATACGGTCATTTCCGGGCGGTCGCTTATGAAGATACCATCACCAACGAGCATCATCTGGCGTTGGTGAAGGGTGAGATCAAGCCGGACGAAAAGACACTGGTGCGTGTACATTCCGAATGCCTCACGGGCGATGTCTTCGGCTCCTTCCGCTGCGATTGCGGCGATCAGCTGGCGGCGGCGATGAAGCAGATCGAAAAGGAAGGCAAGGGTGTTTTCCTTTATATGAGACAGGAAGGCCGCGGCATCGGCCTGGCCAACAAGCTGCGTGCTTATGCGCTGCAGGATGAAGGTTACGACACGGTGGAAGCCAACGTCAAGCTGGGCTTTGCGCCGGACCTGCGGGATTACGGCACCGGCGCGCAGATCCTGGTGGACCTGGGCGTGCGAAAAATGCGCCTGATGACGAACAATCCCAAGAAGATCACGGGGCTGGACGGCTACGGGCTTTCCGTAGTGGAACGTGTGCCGATCGAGATCCCGCCCTGTGAAAACAATTTGTTCTACCTGAAGACCAAGCAGGAAAAAATGGGCCATATCCTGCATATCGACTGAGTTGCGAAGAGGCTCCGAAATGCTTGAGCGTTGAGAAAGGAAGGGAAAAACATGAAGATCGAAGGGAATCTGTTGGCCGACGGCCGAAAATTTGCGCTGGTCGTTGCCCGTTTCAATGAGTTCATCACCAGCAAGCTGGTGGGCGGCGCGATGGACGCCTTGCTGCGCCACGGCGCGGCGGCGGAAAACATCGATGTGATCTGGGTGCCGGGTGCCTTTGAGATCCCGCTGGCGGCGAAAAAAGCGGCGGCGAAGGATTATGACGCCGTGATCTGCCTGGGTGCGGTCATCCGCGGCGCTACGCCGCATTTTGACTACGTCTGCGCGGAAGTGAGCAAGGGCGTTGCCGCCATCAGCCTGGAAAAAGAAAAACCGGTGCTTTTCGGCGTCATCACGGCAGACAGCATCGATCAGGCGATCGAACGCGCCGGCACGAAGGCCGGCAACAAGGGCTATGACGCGGCTGTCTCCGCCATCGAAATGGTCAACCTGATGCAGGAATTGGCATAAAATGTTCAGAAAAGCGCAAGCAAAAAAATGCTTGCGCTTTTTTAAAAAATCCTGTGAAAACGGCAGGAAAGCAGATGGAAAAAAGCGAAGGAAAACTTCAGATAAAAAGAAAAAGAGGGTGGTCGGATGTCAAAAGAAAAGGCGCTTTCCATGGGTGCTGCGTTATTGCTTTTGCTGGTGGGTCTTTGTCTCATTATCTGGCCGGGTCAGTCGGCGAACGTCATTTGCTATGTTTTGGGCGCGCTGGCGCTGATCTTTGGGATTTATCGCGGCTATTGTTACTTTAAGGGCTCGGATTCGGAAGCGACGGGTCTGCACAAGTATGACTTTTCTTTGGGGGTCTTTTCCATCATCCTTGGCTTGATCTTTATCGTGGCGCCGAATGCGGTCGCCTCGCTCCTGCCGGTCGTGATGGGGATCGTCATCCTGGCGGACGGCATCTTCAAGCTGCAGAAATCTTTAGACTTGCGCCGGGCCGGCTTTGACAAGTGGTGGACGGTGCTGATCTTTGCCGCTGTCTGCTGCGTCTTTGGCATCCTGCTGATCGCCAATCCCTTTGCTGCGGTCAAGACGGTCGTCGTTCTGATGGGCATCACCCTGGTGGTCGATGCCATCCAGAATCTCTGGACGCTCTTTGCCACGCCTTCGGAAGGATAGGATCGGGCAGCGCTACAGTGCTTTTGCCTGCACAAAGCGCGCCGGGTGTAAACACCCGGCGCGCTTTTTTGCGGCGATAGGATGATCTTTCAGTTGAGTGCGGCGCCGGAGAGCGCTTCCAGCACATCCGGCTCCGGCAGCTCCGTTTCCAGGACCCAGAGCAGCGTTTCCAGCTTGTCGACCAGAGAAAAGATGATCAGGTCCAGGTCCGGAGAAAAATGCGTGTCGTTGGCTTCTTTTTCCGCCACGGCCATCGCCAGCCGTGCTTTGTAGTTTTCCGCGCGGGCGCGGATGTCTTCCTGTCTTTTCAACGCAGCAGTTCACCTCCGCTTTCCGATACTGCATTGTATTCGGCGGCGGCTGGCTGCGCGCTTCCGGGACAAAGAAAAAAAGTGCTTTTCAGCACTTTTTTGAAAGAACTAGGCTCGGGTAACTTTACCAGAACGCAGGCAACGGGTGCACACGGTGATTCTCCGGGGCTTGCCGTCAACGATCGCGCGAACCGTCTGCAGATTGGGTTTCCATTTTCTCTTGCTTCTGATATGCGAATGGCTGACTGACATCCCGCTTCTCACTTGCTTGCCGCAGATTTCACATACTGCCATCTGTTCCACCTCCTTATTCCCTGCGCGTCCGAATCAGCTCGGACACAAAATATATTTTAGCAAAGAAATTGGCGGAAGGCAAGCATTATTTCTGTTTACGGGGAAGAAATTTCATCGCGGCCGGCCGGAAAAAGGAGTTTTATTTTTCAGGGAAATGCGATATAATATATGCTATAATCATCTGCGTTTTTTATTGGGAGGGATAGGCCTATGGGGTACAGTATTACGACGGAATACGGCCGCATCGACATTTCCAAAGAAGCGATCACGACTTTAGCCGGCGTGGCCGTGAGGGCATGCTATGGGATCGTTGGCATGTCCACCAAGAATTGGAGCGACAGCATTGCCGAGATCTTCGGCAAACCTTCGCTCAGCAAGGGGATCGAGGTTGACCTGGCGGAGGACCGTC
>JAEEGL016557736.1_pt1 | contig 47529 bp, 32 predicted proteins | sample 9134231 | NCBI WGS metagenome assembly JAEEGL01 (sample SAMN16246548, study PRJNA631951) | gut metagenome | biome: gut microbiome; feature: rumen; material: fiber-attached | host: Bos | place: Iran: Karaj | collected 2018-10
GACCAGAAGATGAAGACCTGCAAGAAACCCATCTTCCCGATTCTGCCCTCCATCATCAACGTGAAGGACGAAATCGCCGACTTCATCACCAACAAGCACCGCATCAACTTCCCCGAGGAGTGCGTGTTCGGCAACGCGCTGTGCAAGGTTTACAATACCCCGAAACCGCAGCCCGAAGTGGTGGAGCAGCCCGAAATCGACGTGGCCCGCATCCGTCGCACCATCGACAAATGTCAGGATGGATATATGGAAATTGCTGACTACAACGAACTTCTGGACGCTGCCGGCATCAGCCGCAAGAAATCCGTGGAGGTCTCCAAGAAGGAAGACGCTCTCGCTTTCGCCCAGGAGGTCGGTTGCAGCAAGGATGTGCCGCTCGTGATGAAGGTGGTGGGTCCGCTGCACAAGAGCGACGTGGGCGGTGTCACCTTGAACGTGAAGGATTTGGACACCGTGAGCAAGGAGTTCGACCGCCTCATGGCCATCAAAGATACCTACGCAGTGGAGATGTACCCGATGCTGGACGGCACCGACGTCTATATCGGCGCCATCCGCGACGACAAGTTCGGCCATCAGGTGTTCTTCGGCTTGGGCGGCATCTTCATCGAGGTGCTGAAGGACGTGCAGAGCGCGCTGGCACCCATCACGGCTGCGGAAGCCAAGGAGATGCTGACGAAGCTGCGCGGCTACAAGATCCTGCAGGGCGTGCGCGGGCAGGAACCCGTCAACATCGACCTGTATGCCGACCAGATTGCCCGCGTGAGCGCGTTGGTGCAGGCCGCTCCCGAAATCGCGGAGATGGATCTCAACCCGCTGCTCGGCAACCCGCGTTATGTTACCGCTGTGGATGCCCGTATCCGTTTACAGAAATAGCAATCATTCAATTATTTGCTAAAAAGGAACCGGCTGAAAAGTCGGTTCTTTTTGTTTGGGAGCATCTTTTACACATTTCTACAAACCTCATTGCAATAAATTTACTATAAAAAAGTTATAATAAAGCGGCTTTTATGTACCTTTGCCGCGCCTACAAAGAAGTCAAAACTTATTGGAAAAATTTTGAAAGCATACCGTTATATTCTATTTTTTGTCCTGGTTTCCAGTATTTTATGGAGTTGCCGCAAAGAGGATATGGACGAAAACTCCAAATTGTCCTTCTCAACCGACCGGGTGAGTTTCGACACGGTTTTCACCACGGTGGGATCCATGACCCAGAATTTCCGAGTCTATAACCCGCACAATTACGATGTAAAAATTGATGTCATGCTTGCAGGCGGACGGGCGTCGGCGTTCAGCATCAACGTGGACGGGCAGTCCGGCACGAGTTTCACCGATGTGGAGATTCCCGCCAGGGACAGTCTTTTCATCCATGTGAAGGTGAATGTAAACCCCAACGACCAGACCCTGCCGTTCCTCATCACCGACTCGGTCATCTTCCGTCACGGGAAGACGGTGCAGGATGTGGATTTGTTGGCCTACGGCCAGAATGCGCACTTCATCGTGGCGGACGAAGGCAGCGGCTCCTTGCGGTACAAGATCATCGCGCACGAGCACGAGGTGGCGCACTGGACCAACGACCTCCCCTACGTCATCTACGGCGGATATGCAGCCGTAGATTCCCTCGGCACCCTCATCATCGACCCGGGCACCAAGGTCTATTTTCACACCGGCGCCGGCATCTGGGTTTATCGCTTCGGCAACATCCAAGCCGTGGGCACCAAAGAGGAACCCATCATCTTCCGCGGTGACCGGACCAGCAGCTGGTTCGACACCGACTACGCCCAGTGGGACCGCATCTGGATCAATGAAAGTGACATCGACAACCACTTTGAGTTCGTGGAAATCAAGAATGCCTTCATCGGCTTGCAGGTTGAGGCACTGTCGGAAATGCGGAGCGGCCGCACCATCCTCAAAAACTGCACCATCCACAATACGTACAACAGCGGCATCCTTGCCCGCGCCACCCGCATCACCGCCGAGAACTGCCAGATCAGCAACAACGGCGTGTGCGGACTGCAACTGCATATCGGCGACTACGACTTCAAGCACCTCACCGTCGCCAACTACTTCAGCCAGTCGGCGCGGAAGAACCCGGCCGTCTATGCCAGCAACCTGTACGAAAGCGGCAGCTACGCCTACGTGGGCGACACCCGCGCCGCCTTCACCAACTGCATCATCTACGGGATGCTGACCGATGAGGTCGGACTGTACCAGTCGGGCAGCGAAACCACGCTGACAGCCACTTTCGAGAACTGCCTGATTCGCAATACGCAGGAATTGAGCAGCTTCGTCAATTGCATCCGGAACCAGGATCCGCAGTTCACGAACAACACCAACCAGGAGTACACCCTCCGAAGCAATTCGCCCGCCATCAACGCCGGCAAGCCCGGTACGGGCGTCACCACCGACATCACCGGCACGCCCCGCGACGCCACCCCCGACATCGGAGCTTTTGAATATTAGGAGTTAGGAATTAGGAATTAGTTATAAATTAAATTGTAAATGAAAATGAAAAAAGGTATCTTTTCTCTCTTGTTGGCAATTTTTTGCATGATTGCCATCGCCCAGCCCGGAAACAACGGCACACCGCAAATGCCGCAAGGCACCATGCAGCCTAAAGTGCATTGTCAGCCGCAGGGACACCAATTCACCTCCAGCCAGAGCATCACACTGATGATTTGTTCCCCCAACAACGAGCGTTTCTGGCTGTATATCAACAACCAGCTTTTCACACGCCAGTCGGTGTATGTCGCCAAAGTCAACCTCGCGCCCAACCTCATCTACAACGTGAAGGTGGTGATGGACACCCGCAGCCGCGATGCCGTCAACGAGAGCCTCTGCCTCGGCGGCAACAGCGAAACCATCATGCTGACCGTAGAGCGCTCCCAGAGCCACGGACACATGCCCGGCCACTACCGTCTGCGCTGGAACGGTCAAAAAGTCAACCCGGGAGATAACAACTACGCCTACCTTTGGACGTACAAGAACGACCCGCGCGGCGTGAGATTTGCCAGCGGCATGGATTTCTACCCGATTGTGCCCACACCGCAACCTGCCGTACAGCCGACTCCCGTTCCACCGGCCCCTCCCGCCCCGATGCCCTGTTCCGCACCCGATTTCCAAAATATCAAGAATATCGTCCGCAGCCAGAACTTTGAAAGCGACCGTATGAACGTGGCGTTGCAGGCCATCCGCGGAAAACGCCTGACCGCCGACCAGATTGCCGACCTCGCCGAACTGTTTAAATTTGAAAACGACCGGGTCAAATTCCTGAAATCCGCCTACAGCGAATGCTTCGACAAGCAAAACTACTATGTCGTGTACCGGGTGCTGACCTTCTCGTCATCCAAGGACGAGCTGTCAAAATACATACAAACCCACTAATCTGAAATAGGGACTTCCTTGTCCCTATTTCATTTCTGCTTCCACCACTTTGCAGAGTTCTGCAAAGATTTCTTCCACTGTGCCCATTCCGTTGATCTGTCGGAGGATGCCTTTTTGGGCGTAATAGTCCTCGAGGGGCTTGGTTTGTGCAAAGTAGTTCTGGATTCTTTTTTCGATGATTTCGGGGGTATCGTCGCTGCGGCCCTCGATTTCGGCGCGTTTCAGAAGGCGGCGGGAGATCTCGTCAGCGTCCACGTTCAAGTTGAGGACGAGGTGTAGCGGAAGCACCGTCGGGAAGCCGACACCGTCAAGCATCTGCGCCTGCTGCACCGTGCGGGGAACGCCATCGAAAATGTGGCCTTTCACGTCAGGTAATTTTGTAAGGAAGTCGTGCAGCATGTTGATAGTCAAGGAGTCGGGGCAGAGGGCGCCACGGTCGATATACGATTTCGCCTCCAGTCCGAGGGGACTGCCCGATGAAATCTGCTTGCGGAACAGGTCGCCGGTGGAGATGTGGGCGAGATTGAATTTTTCAGCAAGAATTTTGGCTTGCGTACCTTTTCCAGAGCCGGGAGCACCCAGCATGACGATATTGAATTTTTCCATAGTAGTGATGAATGATTATTCCGTAACTTGGTAAATGTCAGGAAGATTTCTCCCCAACTCATTGTAATCCATCCCGCGCCCGACAATGAACTTGTTGGGGATGTTCAAACCAATGAAATCCAGCGGGAAGGATTTGCGAAACGATTCAGGCTTATAGGTGAGGGCGGCTATTTTCACATCCTTCGCCTTCTTCTCCATAAAAAGGTTAACCAAATACTCTGTCGTGTTGCCTGTGTCGATGATGTCGTCCACAATAAGGACACGGCGGCCGGCCACATCTTCCTCCAAACCGACCACTTCCCGGACTTTTTCGGTCGTTTTCGTGCCGGAATAGGACTTGACGCGGATACAGCCGAGCTGGCACGGGATGGTGAGCCGCTTCATCAGGTCGCAGCCGAAAACGATGCCTCCGTTCAGCACAATCAGGATGATGGGCACGTCGTTGGCATACTCTTTGTTTACTTTTTCGGCCACCACATCAATGGCTGCATCAATCTCTTTTTCAGAAATATACTTGACGAACTGACGGTCGCCGATGGTAATCACATCACTCATTTTTCGAGACTTTGGTTTTGGTTCCTAAGGATGGCAAAATTACAATTTTTTGGAAGAAATGTGCAGGATTTTTTAAGAATTTGCACACTTCTCCTACTTCGCTTTTGCCGTAAGTGCCAAAATGAGTCCGAGGGCGACACCGAGGAGTGCGGCGAACAGCACCTGCAGGGTGGGCGGAAGGATGAAGGTGATGGTGTGTGCGGGATACCAGAACAGCGGAATCGTCTTCTTGAAGACCACGCCCCACTGCACCTCCCAGTTGATGCTGCTCATGATTTTCTTCATCGGCATGGGACGGAAAAGTCCCGCCACGGTGCCACCCGTCTGCGTGATGTGGATATCGGTGCACTTGTGGAAGGTCATCATCACCGGTGCGAAGATGGTGTTCATCGCCACGCTCACGCAGAAAGCGATACCCACCTTACCCCATGTAAGTTGGGGTGAGGAGAAGATGTCCATCAGCGTGCCGTAGTCGCAGCCGGCCACCTTCGCCATAAAGGCGGGCGTACCGGTTTTGAAAATCATCATCGCCATCGTGATGCACATTCCGAGGAAGCCCCATACGATCATGCGCGGCACGATGCCGAACCCTTTTTCATTATAAACTCCCTTTCGGATGCGCAGGGCCAGCATCTCGCCGAGCGTGGCAAGGATGGCGAACTTGAAGAAAGCCATGATGAAAGGATGCCGCGTGGTGGCGCTATTGAACCAGTCGAAAAAGCCGGTCGCGGGGATGAAGAACGGCACAAGTATTGCTATAATACTGATAATAAGGATGAAATCTTGTTTTTTCATTGTTTTGAATTGAGGCGCAAAAATACGGAAAAAGTCGTAAGGAGGGTACACAGAGAATGTGAAAAATGACAATGTCCAAAGGTCGGAAAAAGTTTTTCGGGGTGTACTCCTGTTTGGGAAAAATGTTGTACTTTTGCCGCCGCTTTCCGAGAGGGAAGACGGCCCCATAGCTCAGTTGGTTAGAGCAGCTGACTCATAATCAGCGGGTCCTTGGTTCGAGCCCGAGTGGGGCCACAAAAAAGCGGCATCCGTGTTCATACGAATGCCGCTTTTTGTATGCGAAGCCCTTGCGAGCGGTTTACGACAGCGCCTGGTTGACCTTCTGCGAACTCTTCAGAATGGCGTCGTACTCCTCGGGGGTGATATCGTTGAAGAAGTAGTGGACGGGGTTCACCTTCTTGCCGCCCTTGATGACCTCGTAGTGGAGGTGCGAGCCGGTGGAGATGCCGGTGCTTCCGACATAGCCGATGACTTGCCCGCGCACCACCTTCTCGCCGGGCTTGACAGCCTTCTTGGAAAGGTGGGCGTAAAGGGTCTGGTACGAGTACCCGTGGTTGATGAGCACCGCGATGCCGTAGCCGCTGCCCGTCTTTTCGCGCGATACCACACCGTCGGCGGTGGCATACACCGGAGTGCCCTTCTTGGCGGTGATGTCAATGCCCGTGTGCGGTCGCAGCACCTTCAGGATGGGATGGTAGCGGTATCCGAAACCGGACTGTATTTCATAGATGTTCGGCAACGGACGGATGGCAGGGATGCACCGGAGCATGTCGCTTTTTTTGCCTACCATGCCGGCGATGGTGTCGAAAGAACGCGACTGCACCGACAACTCCACACAGAGCCGGTCGGCCTTGTGGGTCACATCGTTCAGCAGTTTTATGACATCCGGGGACTTGATGTCCTCCAATGGGACGTTTTCGGCAAGGAAAGGATAGCGCTCGTTCATCGGTATCGGCTCGCTTTCGAAGATGGAACGGTAAATCTTGTCGTCGCGCTCCTGGATGTCCTTTGCCACTACAGTCAGTTGGTCCACACGCTGGTCAAGGGCTTTCAGTTGCTCCTTCAGCTCCTCGTTCTCCTGCCTGAGCATCAACTCTTTGGGAGAGTCGATAAGGTAGAACGAAATCCAGATGATGATAACCGAGAAGGCGAGAGCCGTCGCAAGGAACCACGCCACCCGTTTGGCGACGTCCTTGACAGACAACTGCTTCTTCTCGAAAGTCAGCGTTTCCGGATTGAAATAGTAGAAGTTCGGCAGCTTCATCGTCCGTTATTTTTGCAGTTTGAGCATTCTGTCTTTTTTGAGCTTTTCCGTCTCGGGAATGTTGTTGTATTTGCAAAGTTTCTTGAGGGAGATGGCACATTTCTGAGCGACGTAGAGCATGGATTCCGCATTGACCACCTTGTAGTAGGGCTCCTTGCAGGCGCTGTTTTTACGTTCGATGTAAACCACCTGGCCCACTTTCAGCTTGGCGTTCCCGGTCACATCGTTGTATTTTTTGATACGGGCTTCCTTGTCCTGCACGTCGCGGGCGATCTTGGCGTAGGTGTCGCCCTTCTCGGCGATGACGAACAGGGTGCGGTTGTTGACGTACACATCACGGTCGGTGAAGGGGTAGTCGGCACGGGGATACTCACCCTTGAGGGCGGAAAAGACGGTGAGGGCAGTGGGCTTTTCCTCTCTTACGGCCACCTCTGTGGCTTCGTTCGCGTCAGCGGCAGAGCTTGTGGCCGATTCTTGGGCGGGTGCCGGAGTTGGGGTCGGGGCAGGAGCGGGCTTCGCGGGTTGCTTTTGTGCCGGAGGGTTGGCCGGCTGGCTGTTTGCGGGCTTTGCCGTCGGGTTGTCCGTATGCTGTTTCGCCGGCTTGTGGGGTTTGTGCGGCTTGGCGGGTTCGGGCGAGATGCGGGAATCGTCGTTGGCCGGGACGGGCTGCACTGCGGGTTTTTCGGGTTCCTTTACGGAAGTCTGTTCGGGATGAACGTCGGGATAGTTTTTGAAATAGCCGTTGGCGAGCCGCTCCTGATAAAGGGTGTCGAGGCGGGCGATGTGGTAGGTCTCGATGAGGCGGATGAGGCGGTTGGCATATTCGGGGTTTGTGGCGTATCCGGCGGCCTTCAACCCCTTGGCCCAACCCGCGTAATCCATCACGTCAAGCTCGAAAAGCCCACTGTAGCGGGGACGGGTTTTAAGGAAGAGCGAGTGGTCGTTGAACGACTCTTCCACTGTGGCGTATTTGCGGAAACACTCCTGCAGTTCATCGTCGTCGATGAGGATGGTGTCACCTTCCCACTCCTTGTGGCACTTGATGCCGAAGTGGTTGTTGCCGTCCTTGGCGAGGTGGCTCATGCCGCAGGCACTCTCAAAAATCCCCTGCGCGATGGTGATGCTGGCGGGGATTTTGTACTCGTACATCTTGTTGATGGCGGGTTCTTTATAGCGCTCGATGTAGGCATAGATGTCCTCTTCAGTATATTGTCCAAAAAGCGAAACGCAGCTGATGGAAGCGATGATGGTCAGCAGGATGACTTTTGTTTTTTTCATATTGCAAGACTTTAATTCACACTTGGATACAAGTTTGCAAAGGTATCATTTTCAGACAAGAAAAAGATTGTTTGAACAAAAAAGAATTAAACAGTCCATCGTTGATGAAATAAGCGCGGAATCCGGAAGGAAAACCGCCAAATTTTCCCTTATCTTTTTTAGAAAATTAGCGGCAAAAGATACCGATTTTTTCCGTACTTTTGCCGCCTTATTGTGTAAAGTAAATAATCAAAACAAATAAACCGATATTTATGAGCAACGAACAGTTATTCAACGAGTTTCCTCCGATTTCAACCGAACAATGGGAGGCTGTCATTGAGAAAGATTTAAAAGGTGCCGACTACGAGAAAAAGCTGGTGTGGCGCACAGACGAGGGCTTCAAGGTACGCCCCTACTACCGCGCCGAGGACCTTCCGGACGTAGGCTACCTGAACGCGCTGCCCGGCGAGTTCCCCTACACCCGCGGCACGAAGGCCGACACCAACGCGTGGGAAATCGTGCAGAACGTGACCGAGACCTGCCCCGTGAAGGCCAATGAGGTCGCCCTCGCCTCCATCAAGGGCGGCGCCACGATGATCTCCTTCAACGTTTCCGAACTCAACGGCGCCGACGACCTCGCCAAACTGCTGCAAGGCATCGACCTGAACACCGTCGGTGTGCGCTTCCTGCACGCCAAGGCATACCTTCCCATCGTGAAGGAGTTCGTCAAATACGTGGAAGCCAACGGTTTCGACAAAGAGAAAGTGATGGGCGGCACCGGCTTCGACGCCATCGCCTACCTGATGCGCCAGAACAAGTTCTACCGTTCCAAAGAGGAAGACCTCGGTGAAGCCCTCGAATTAGTGAAGATGACCGAGGAGATGCCGAAGTTCAAGGCGGTCAACATCCAGGGCATCCTGATGCACGACTGCGGCGCGACCATCGTGCAGGAACTGGGCTACACCCTCGCCATCGCCAACGAATATTTTGCCTTCGCCACCGACAAAGGCATCGCCGTGGAGAAGTTCGCCCGCAAGATGGAGTGCACCCTCTCCATCTCCTCCAACTATTTCATGGAAATCGCCAAGCTGCGCGCCTTCCGTATGTTGTGGGCCACGATGCTGGAACAGTACAAGCCGCAGTGCGACTGCGCCTACAAGATCCGCATCAACTCCGTGGCATCCACCTGGAACAAGACCATTTACGACCCGTACGTCAACATGCTGAGAACGACGACGGAGGGTATGTCCGCCGCCCTCGGCGGTGCCGACAGCATCACCCTGCAGCCGTTCGACGTCACCTACAAGAAAGACGACGACTTTTCGCGCCGTATCAGCCGTAACGTGCAGATCATCCTGAAAGAGGAGTCCTACTTCGACAAGGTGGTGGATCCCGCCGCCGGCTCCTACTACATTGAAAACCTGACCGACTCCATCGCCGAGTACGCCTGGAAACTGTTCCAGAGCGTGGAGGCCGAGGGCGGCATCATCACGATGACCGAGGACGGGCGCATCAAGGCCGCCATCGAGGAGAGCTGCAACAAGCGCAACATGAACATCGCCACCCGCCGCTACATCCTCCTCGGCACCAACCAGTACCCGAACATCAACGAGCAGATGGCCGACAAGGTGGAGAAGAAAGTGGAGGAGACCAATCCCGGACTGCGCCGCTACCGCGGAGCCATGGCCTTCGAGGAGCTGCGTCTGGAAACCGAACGGCAATCCGCCAAAACAGGCCGTCCGAAGGTGTTCCTTTTGAAGATCGGCAACCTCGCCATGCGCCAGGCCCGCGCCGGCTTCGTCACCAACTTCTTCGGCTGCGCAGGCTATGAGATTCTGGACAACACCGGTTTCGCCACCGTCGCCGAGGGCATCGAAGCCGCCAAGGCCGCCAAGGCAAACATTGTGGTCATCTGCAGTTCCGACGAGGAGTATGTCACCTATGGTGTGGAAGCCGCCAAAGCCGCCAAGGCCGAGGGCTTCATCTATATCGTGGCCGGCAACCCCGCCGAAGGTGTGGAAGAGCTGAAAGCCGCCGGCACCGACGACTTCATCCACGTCCGCACCAACGTGCTCGAATGTCTGCAGAAATACAACAAAATCCTTTTCAAATAAAATTAAAAATCAAAAATTAAAAATGTTGGGACGCAACGCATTGCGTCCCAACCCAAATAAAAATCGACAATATTGTGAAACGTCTTACCCTGTTTGCCACCCTGTTCCTCATCACATTCACATTGTCCGCAGAACAAATCTTTATCCAAAAAGCGACCATCCAACGGACGGTCGGCGACCTCCAGAAAAACACCAAGATGGCTCCCTCCCTCATCACGAAGGGGGTCAACCAGGCGGCGGCTTTCTGGACCGAAGCCGACGGTACGCAGGACGATTTTGTCAGTTTCTGCAACGAGAACTGCTGCAAGACCAGTGCTGAAAAGGAGATTCTGTTCCACCGGCTGTGCGACAACTTCGAGTCCATCCTCGGGCACAACAACCGCGTGACGGTTGAACTGAGCCTGCCCATCCACGTGAGCGGCTACACGGCTCTGCCCGTGGACGAGCGGTTCGCCGCCTACAACTCGCTGTCGCACCTCAACAGCGACATGTTCGACAACAAGATCGCTTTCGTCGTCATCCTCAACTTCCCCCATTTCACATTGAAGGAGAAGACGGAGAACGCGGACAAATGGAGCAGTCTCGAATGGGGCTACGCCCGTCTGGGCGACCTGTTCACCAACCGCGTGCCGGCCGAAAAGCTGCAGGCCATCACCGCCGCCACCGCCGCCGCCGACAACTACATCTCCAACTACAACATCTACATGGGGCGGGTGAAAGCCAATGACGGCAGCCAGTTCTGGGGCAAAGACCTGAAGCTCATCACCCATTGGGGACTCCGCGACGAGCTGAAGGCCGCTTACGCAGACAAGGAAACCGGCAAGGCCAAACAGGAGGTGATCTACAGCATCATGAAGACCATCATTGACCAGACGATTCCCATTGATGTCATCAACAAAAACAAATATTTCTGGTATCCAAGCGCCAACAAACTTTACAAAGAGGGCGGCACCATCGGAATCTACGGGGAGCCGGAAGGAGACGTCCGCTACCAATATCTTCTGAACAACTTCAAAGCGGAAAAGGCCGCCGATGCCTACTACACCGACAACTCCACCTTTATCGACCGCACCTTCAACGATGATTTGGAGATTTCGCAAAGCGATATTGAAAAGCTGTTCACTGCCTTTATGAAAACCGCTGAAGTCGAGAAGGTCGCCAAGCTGATTTCCAAGAAATTGGGAAGAAAGCTCCGTCCCTACGATATATGGTACAACGGTTTCAAAAACCGCAGTTCGGTGGACGAGCGCACGCTCGACCGTCTCACGCAGCAGCGCTACCCCAACAAGGAGGCGTTTGTGAACGACCTTCCGAACATCCTGCAAACGCTGGGATTCACCAAAGAGAAGGCCGACTTCATCTGCCACCACGTCACGGTGGACGCTTCCGTGGGCGCCGGGCACGCATGGGAGTCGCTGATGCGCAGTGACAACGCCCGCCTCCGCACCCGCATCGGTGAAAAGGGCATGGACTACAAAGGGTTCAACATCGGCATCCACGAGTTCGGGCACAATGTGGAACAGACCTTCTCGCTGCACAACGTGCCGAACTACTTCCTCGTGGGCGTTCCCAACACCGCCTTCACCGAAGCCCTCGCCTTCACCTTCCAGCAGCACGACCTGCAGCTGCTCGGCTTCAACAGCGAGGACACCGTCAGCCGCTACTACGACCTTTTGGACAACTTCTGGAGCTGCTACGAAATCATGGGCGTTTCCCTGCTCGACATCCGTGTGTGGCAGTGGATGTACGCCCACCCCGATGCCGATGCCGCACAGCTGCGCGACGCCGTCATCGACCTCTCCAAGTCCATCTGGAACGAGTTCTACGCGCCCGTCTTCAAGGTGAAAGACCAGACCATCCTCGCCATCTACTCCCACATGATCGACTATCCGCTCTACCTTTCGGCGTACCCCATCGGCTACCTCATCAGTTTCCAGCTTCAGAACTATCTTGACGGCAAGAACTTGGGAACGGAGGTGGAGCGCATCTTCTCGCAAGGCAAGCTGATCCCCCAATACTGGATGCAGAAGGCCGTCGGCTCGAAGCTGACCGTCACGCCCTTTGTACGCGCTGCCGGAGCCGCCGCCGACAAAGTCATGGCTTACGAGAAAGAGCAGGAGGCCGCCGCCAAGAAAAGCAAAAAATAAACACCCATGTTCACACTTTACCTCAAAGAAATCAAGTCCTTTTTCAGCTCCGTCATCGGGTACGTCATCATCGCCACGTTCCTGATCATCACGGGGCTGTTCATCTGGGTTTTCCCGAACTACTACAACGTTTTTGAACTAAAAACCGCTGACCTGCAGGGACTTTTCAACCTCTCGTGCTACCTTTTCCTGTTCCTCATCCCCGCCATCACCATGCGGTCGTTTTCCGAAGAAAAGAAAACCGGCACGATGGAATTGCTGTTCACCAAACCCTTGTCCGACAATCAGATCATCGGGGCGAAGTTTCTGGCCTGCTCCACACTGCTGTTGATTTCGCTGCTGCCCACTCTCATCTACGTCTATTCGGTGTGGCGTCTCGGCGACCCGATGGGCAACATTGACCTCGGAAGCACCTTCGGATCCTATCTGGGCCTTTTCCTGCTCGGCATCGTCTTTGTCGCCATCGGCATTTTCGCCTCCTCCATCACCAACAGCCAGATTATCGCCTTCCTTCTCGGAGCGGTATTCTGCTTCTTCGTCCACTTCGGGTTCGAGTTCATCTACTCTTTTGAAATTTTCGGCAATGCGGGCGGCATCATCAAATCGCTCGGCATTGAGCATCACTATCTTGCTATAAGCAAAGGAGTTATTGACTCCCGCGACCTCATCTACTTCCTCACCGTTACGTTTGTTTTTCTTTTCGGGACAAAAATCGTCCTGCTCAGTCGCAAATGGTAACCGTCTTTTAAATTAAAAAAATGAAAAACAAGGAGATATCCCACAGCAAGTCATTCAAGCAAGGCGCTGTCATTTCCATCATCGTCACGCTCATCGCCGTCATCGCGATCAACGTGGTCGCCTCCTACTTTTTCTTCCGCGTGGATCTGACCAAGGACAAGCGGCATTCGCTTTCCAAATCCACCATTGAACTGCTGAAGGAGCTGGATGATATGGTCTTCATCAAAGTCTATATGGAAAGTGACGGGATGCCGGTTTCTTACCAGCCCGTGGTGACGAAGACGCGCGAAATGCTGGAAGAGTTCAGCAGCTACTCTTCCAATGTGAAGTTCGAGTTCATCAATCCGACCGCCGACAAGACGAAGGAGGAGATCAACGGCATCTATACCGAATTTGCCCAGAAAGGGCTCACCCCCTACCCCATCCGCGAGCAGTACGCGGCGGGGCAGTCCACAAAGTACATCATTCCCGGCGCCATGGTCACCTACAAGAACCACGAGTGTGCCGCCATCCTCATCGAACAGGACTTCAGCAACAAGTTCCCGACGGAGGAGTACGCCTACATGCGCATCGAGTACAACCTGGTGATGGCCATCAAGAGCTTGGTGAAACCCCACAAGTCGGACGTCGCGTTCATCGACGGGCACGGGGAGTTAAATATGTACAACACGGCGTGGTTCGGTTCGCAGTTAGGGGCCACGATGAAATACTTCTACAACGTCACCCGCGACTCCATCAACGGGAAGATCAACTGTTTGCGTAAAATCTCCATTGCCGACTCCACGGAGCAAACGGTGAAGGACAACGGCAACAAGTACGACCTTTTGGTGATTGCGCAGCCCACACAGCCGTTCTCCGACAAGGACAAGTACGCCATCGACCAGCACCTGATGCGCGGCGGCCGCATCCTCTGGCTCATCGACGGCACCGACGCGGCCCTCGACAGCCTTCAGGAACGTCCGGAATTTTTGGCCGTCCCCAACCGCACCCGCCTCAGTGACATGTTCTTCCGCTACGGTGTTCGCGTCAACAGCAACCTCATCCAGGACATCGGGAGCTGTCAGGCACTGCCGGTCAACACCAGCGGCGACCTGATGATTTTCCCGTACGCACTCAACATCATCCATTTCGAGGAACATCCGATCACGCAGAAAATCACCGCCGTACGCTCCAACTTCGCCGGGTCCATCGACTTCGTAGGACACTCCGAAGGCCTCACCAAGACGGTGCTCGCCACTTCGTCCGACAGCAGCAAGCTCGTGCCCACCCCCGCCATCGTTTCGCTGAAAGTGGGACTGGCCAAGCCTAACCCCGAAGAGTTCGGTCTGCGCCGCATCCCTATCGCCGTCTTAGTGGAAGGCAAGTTCCGCTCCGCCTTCGACGGTCTCCTGCCCATTGAGTTCGACACCATCAAGCAGTTCAACTACCTGCGCAGCAGTGAAGAGACCAAACAGATCTTCATCGCCGACGGCGACATCATCCGCAACTACTTCGATCCCCGTACCGGCTTCTATCCGACGGGCTACGACGTCTATACCAAACGATTCTACGACAACACCGAGTTCCTCACCAACTGCGTGGACTACCTCTGCGACAACCAGGATCTGATTGAACTGCGGTCGAAAATTTTCCACATCGGCCTCCTCAACCAGTCGAAAGTGGCCGACAAGAAGGTGCGGCAGCGCCACCAGGCGCTGACCATCGGACTGCCGCTGGCCCTGCTGGCGTTGTTGGGGTGCATCGTGACGGTTGTGCGGCGGAAAATGTATGCGGTGTAATAATGATACAATATTCATGTAGAGACGCGGTGCACCACGTCTCTACAAAATGAAAAAAACGACAACAAATGAACAAACGAAACATCATATTATTAATATGTGCGGCGGTGCTGGCCATCGGCTGTGTGCTGTTGGTGCTTTGGAAAACGAAGGTCATTTTCAACAAATCTGACATTCAGGTGGATATGTTTGCCGTGAAGGACACCGCAACGGTCACCCGCGTGTTCATGGCCGACATGCACGAGAACACCGTGCTGCTGACCAAGACGGCGGAGGGCTGGATGCTGTGGGACACCATTCCTGTGATTGCGGGCAAGATGGAGTCGCTGCTGTCCACGATGCAGAACCTGCGGGTGCAGCAACCCGCCTCCAAGAACAGCATCGACAACATCAACCGCATGATGGCGGCAGGTGCCATCAAGGTGGAGATTTACGAAAACGCGCCGCTTTTCACCCTTTTCAAGAAAGGTTTTTTCGTAAAAGAGCGATGCACCCTCACCTACTACATGGGACCCGCCACCCAGTCAAACACCAGCAACTACGCCATCCTTGAAGGCCGTGAAGAGATGCCCTGCATCGTCTATATCCCGGGGTTCCGCGGTTTCGTCACCCCGCGTTACTCGCCCTTCGCCGAGGACTGGATCAGCCACAAACTCTTTGACACAAAGCTCACAAGAATACAAGAAGTTGCTGTCACCGACTACGAGCATCCCGAGCAGTCGTTCCGCATTGAAAAGGCCGGTGCCCGATTTTTCCACCTTTACAACGGCCAAAACCAGCAGGTGATGCAGTACGACACCAGCAAGGTTATCAACTATCTGTCGGACTTCCGCAACCGCAACTATGAGTCCCTCGCCACGGAAATCGAGCCGGACAAACGCGACAGCATCATCCGCAGCAGCCTGTTCAAAACCATCAAATTGACGGACGTAAACGGCAAGACCAACATGCTGGCACTCTACCATATGGACAGTGAACTGGACTATTACGATGAAAACGGGAACCACATTGATGACGTGGAATTCCTTTACAACCGCGACCGCTGCTACGCCACCCTCAACGGCGACAAAAGAAAACTGTACATCGTGCAGTACTACCACTTCGACAGGATTCTGCAACCCTTCTCCTACTTTGTCGGCGCGGCCCCTGCCCACTCTTACACTTTGGAAGAAATCAAATAATCCATTTAATCATATTATGAAAAAACTTTTCCTTTCCTGCCTATTTGCAATATTTGTAACCCTTTCATTTTCACAGTCTTTATTATGGAAGGTCACGGGCGGTGATTTGAAGCAGCCCTCCTATTTGTACGGTTCCATCCACATCCAGGATGCCCGCGTCTTCGCGTTCGACAGCACCGTGGTGCTCGGCACGCTCCAGACGTGCGACGCCTTCGCGATGGAAATCCTGATGGACGAAATCGACCCGATGGAGCTCAAAAAAAGCCAGTTCATGCCGAAAGGAAAACTGCTTTCAAAGATGATGAAACCCGCTGATTTTGCAAAATTGGACAGCGTATGCAAAGCGAAGCTCGGGATAACCGCCTATTTTGTCAATGGTTACAAGCCCTTCTTCCTCAGCAGCGCCCTCCAGCAGGCCGACATGGCAAAGGACAAAGAAGACGCCTTGGATGTCTATTTCCTGAAAAAAGCCCGTGCCGCCGGAAAAAACTGTTACGGGGTGGAGCAATACCAAGACCAGATTGCCGCCATCGACGCCATCAGTCTGAAAGAGCAGATCAAGATGCTGGTGGAGAGCCTTGAAATGACGGAACAAGACTCGGTACAAAGCGAGTTTGAGGAGCTTTTGAATGCCTATCTCACCTATAATTTTGACAAGATGTTGGAACTCAGCAATGATCCATCCATGCCGAAAAAATTCAACAAAGTGTTCCTCATCGACCGCAACGTCGGGATGGCGGACCACTTTGCTGAAATCGCCCGCAAAGAAAGCCTGTTTTGTGTGGTCGGGGCGGCACACCTGGCCGGTGACAAAGGCGTGCCGGCACTGCTCCGCAAGAAAGGATACACGGTAGAGCCCGTGCTGTTCCAATTCCATTCGGTGGAATGAACAATCACGTTCCCTATTTGTTATAACATTGTCAACTATTAAAACAACCTATTAAAAACCAAAACATTATGAAGAAAAAATTTATCTGTACCGTTTGCGGTTACGTTCACGAAGGTGACGAAGCTCCCGAATTCTGCCCCCAGTGCAAAGTTCCGAAGAGCAAGTTCAAAGAACTCAAGGAAGACACTGCCCTCAACTTTGTGACGGAGCACGTGATCGGCGTTGCCAAAGGCACGGGCGAGGAGATGATCAAGGACCTCAATGCTCATTTCAACGGCGAATGCAGCGAGGTAGGCATGTACTTGGCGATGAGCCGCCAGGCCGACCGCGAGGGCTATCCGGAAATCGCCGAAGCCTTCAAACGCTATGCTTGGGAAGAGGCCGAACACGCCGCCAAGTTCGCCGAACTGCTCGGTGACATTGTGTGGGATACCAAGACCAACCTCGAGAAACGCATGAACGCCGAAGCCGGTGCCTGCGACGACAAGATGCGCATCGCCCGCAACGCCAAGGAGCAGAACCTTGACGCCATCCACGACACCGTCCACGAAATGGCCAAGGACGAAGCCCGCCACGGCAAGGGATTCGAAGGTCTTTACAACCGCTATTTCAAGAAATAATCCAAAATAGCACAGCTATCGCAAGCCGCCGGATGTCCCAAGTCGGATGTCCGGCGGCTTTGGGTTAGGCCCCCTACCTCATCATCCTTTCCAGCTTGTTTTTCCACTTTTCCCAGTGTGGCATCTCCTTGGTGAGCAAGGCATAAAACTCTTTAGTGTGGTTGCGGTGCACCAAATGGCAAAGTTCGTGGCTGATGACGTATTCAATGCAACATCTGGGCGCACCTATCAGTTTGGGATTTAGATAGATATTGCCATCAGGCGTGCAATAGCCCCAACGTTTTTCCATTTTCCGGATGGTCAGGTTTTTCGGCTGAACTCCGTAGACGGCAAATTGCTCCATGATGGGCTGGGCATATTCCGCAAACTTGATTTTTGCCCGCTCCCGATACCATTTTTGCAGCACTTTACCCGCTTCTTCCTTGTTCTGACATTCTATTTCAAGGATATTGTTCTGATAATGAACCGTATTGACTTTACCCTCCTTGATTCGCAGCATATACTGTCTGCCCAGATAGAGATGCGACTCTCCGCTAACATACTGCCTTTGGGTAGTAGGCGTGCCGAATGATTCGAAGTACCGTTTCTGACGGAGAATCCACGCGGCACGGTGACGCACTTTCTTTTGGATTTCCTCAAGCGTTGCCTCAACAGGCGCTTTCAGCGTTACAGAGCCATCCGGATGAACCGTGATGCCCAACGTCTTACGCTGCGCATACTCGATTTCATACGCAATGGGGGTGGAACCGTAAACAATGCTGTCGTGGACTACACCCTGTGTCGTTTTATCCGATACAACCGTAAAGGTTGCATCTACGGTTATCGTATCCATATTTTTGCTACATCTACACATCCGTCAATAATCACATCCATTTCGCTGAAGGGGAAACTTACCTCGTATTTCCGTTTGATATTGTCTATCAACTCGTCCTCCAGCTCGATTTTCATCCGTCCAATGGTGTCGCTTTTCGATTGCCAATCCACCAAAACGGAGCCATCCACAATGACTGTCCGGCGAATAATCTCATCAAAAGCATGCGCGGTGGCCAATGCCATATCCTTGACAGGCATGTCGGGGAACAGCCGTTTGTAGTTTTCCAAGGCGATGCCGAAATAGGCTTTGGCTGCATTGTTGTGCTCCAGTTCGGATGGCAGTTCGCTGTCGGTATGGTTCAGCACATCCTCTTTGTACTGCATCATCTTCTCCAGATATTCGTTGTCAGTCAGACGGCCTTGCTCGTAAAGTTCGATAGTCTCTTTAATGAGTTGGGAGAATTTTTTGTAGAATGCCGGATCAGAATCCATGTTCTCGTTGATGTACTTGGCGGTGCGGGTGGCGATGGTGTCGGCTTTGGCGGCAGTGCCCACCACGCTGTCCACCTCTTTCTGGAAGTCCTCCTTGTCGAAAATGTTGACAAGATTGGTGATGATTTTCACGGCATCGCTCTCCACATGATGGTTGATGAGTTTCTCAATGCGGGCTTCATACTTCTTGTAGTCAATGGTGTCGGAATAGCGGAGTTGCACAGCGGTACGCAGTTTGGCGAACATATTGAGGTCGTCCTTGTAGTGCTGGATGGTTTTGGCCTCCGTGTTCTCGTGAAATTCTTTGGTGGAGAGTGCCAGTTGCAGCAATGACGAGAAAGCGCTAAGCCGGTCGTAGAACTCGTGTCGGCGGTCCTCCATGCGCAGCGATTGGGCGTAGGCTTCCAAATCGCGTTTGTTGGGAATCATCTTGAACAGCTCCCACAGATCGGAATGGCGTTGCGGCAATTCTGCTATCTTGTCGCTGACAGGCGCGAGGGTATCGAGGAACACTTGACGGTCATCCTCATCGTATTCAGAATAGATGCTCAAGGCATTGTCCAATTCCCGCAGAACGCCATAATAGTCAATAATGTAACCGAAATCCTTTCCTTCACAGGTTCGGTTCACGCGCGCAACAGCCTGCAGCAAGGTATGGTCTTTGAGGTTGCGGTCGAGGTACATTACTGCCACCTTCGGTTCGTCGAACCCAGTCAGCAACTTGTCCACCACAATCATGATTTCGGGATTTTCCTGATGCTTGAACCGGGAAATCAGGTTTTCCTGATACTTTTGCGGCGTGCCATGCTCGTCCATCATCCGTTTCCAGAAATCCTTGACCTCTTGGGCGGTGTCGCCATAGGCAATCTCTTCACCCTCACGGTCATCGGGAGCGGTGATTAGCACTTCGGAGGAGACCTTCCCGATTTCGTCCAGGAATTTCTTGTACTGGATGGCCACTTTTTTCTTGGGTGTGACCAGCATCGCCTTGAAGCCGGTGTGCTGCCAGTTTTCGGAATAGTGTTTGGAAATGTCGATGGAGATGGAGTAGATGCGCTGTTCGGTCTGGTTGAGGCTGTCGGTGCGGGAGAATTTTTTCTTCAAGTCGGTGGACTGGTACTCGGTGAGATCTTCGCACACGCGGTCGAAGAAACTGTCGATGGGACCTTCGTTCACCGACTGTGGTACGATGCGTCCTTCGTAAAGCAGCGGAACAACGGCCTTGTCGTCAACGGCTTGCTTTACCGTATAGACCGGTTTGATGATGCCGCCGAAGGTGCGGGCGGTGTTTTTGTCCTTCTTCATCAACGGCGTGCCCGTAAAGGCGATTTTGCAGGCGTTGGGCAGCACACGGTTCATCTGCACGGCCAACTCTTTGTACTGACTGCGGTGCGCTTCGTCAATCAGAATGAAGATATTGGGGTTGGTTAACGGCTGCCGGATTTTCTTGATGGCGGTGGCAAACTTGTTGATGACTGTGGTGATGACCGCATCTGTGTCGCTCTCAAGCAGTTCCACCAAACGCTGGCCGGTAGTGGCATTTTCCACCTCTTTACCGCATTTTCGGAAAGTTTTGGTAATTTGGCTGTCTAGGTCGGTGCGGTCGGTGACGAGCACGATGCGCGGATTGCGGATGCTGGGCTCCTGCGCAATCTTCTGCGCCAACATCACCATGGTCAGCGACTTGCCGCTTCCCTGCGTATGCCACACCACACCGCCGTTTCTATGGCCCGCCTCAATTGTTTTTACCCGATCCACCGTTTGTTTCACGGTGAAATACTGTTGATAGCGGGCTAATTTCTTGATGCCGGCATCGTAGATGGTGAAATGGAAGATGAGTTCCAAAAGCCGCTCGGGGCGACAAAGATTGTAAAGATATTCGTCTTGAGGCGTGATTTCCCTGTCTTCCACGAGTTTTTGTAGCTGCGTCCGATGGTCTGTTTCCTCCTCTTTGTTGATGAACATCTCGTGCCACTTGCTCCAGAATTGTGCGGGAGAGCCAGTGGTAGCGTAACTGCCGAAACTGTTGCCGATGGCCAATAGCAGTGCGCTATACACATAGAGTCTTCGGATGCCGTCTTCCTGCTGGTTGCGCAGGTGCTGCGATATGGCCTGTTCTTCGGCCCCTTTGATGTCGGGACGTTTGCACTCGATGACGCCCAACGGGATGCCATTGACAAACAGCACGATGTCGGGACGGTAAGTGTCGTTGGAACCGGCACGGGTGACGGCGAACTCCTCCGTAACGTGAAACACGTTATTCTCAGGATGTTCCCAGTCGATATAGCGCATCGTATAACTCTTCTTGTCGCCGTCGATGCTCTGCTCGAAAGCTTTGCCGAGGGTGAGCATATTATAGATGAACTCGTTGGCGTTGAGGTAACCGCCATCCATCGGCACGTTGCGCAGGGCGACCACGCCGTTTTCGATATTCTGTTCCGAGAAGCGTTCCTCGCTGTGACTGCCGATGCGGATGGAGTTCAGCTCGCGCAGTTGTTGCCGCAGCACCTCTTCCAGCAGCACGTTGGAGGTCTTGCCGTCGCGCATCTCCATCGCCTCTTCCGGAGATAGATATTGGTAGCCCATTCTGGCCAGTAGTTTCAGTGCCGGCCGCTGGCTGATGTCGTTTTCTTTGAAGGAGATTCGGTTCATATTTTTGGGTGATTATTGATTTTCGTGTTTATGGGCACCCGTGAAGGGTACCCTTACCTCGCGGACCTCGTCGGAGAGACCCTCGTTGGGGCGACCTTTACGGTCGCCCCTATCTATCGCGTCCGGGGCTCCCTCCTCTGGGGCACCCGTGAGGGGTGATGGGGCACCCGTGAAGGGTACCCTTACCTCGCGGACCTCGTCGGGCCACTTCTCGGGGTTATTTCGGATATACGCCGCGATGTTCTCGTATGCGCGTTCATCTCGGATGATTCGTTCGAAGTAGTTACGTTGCCATAGTTTCCCCATGCGGAGGTTTCTCTCCTTATACCATTTGAGGCACCCGTTAGCGACGAGTGACTTATACGCGCCGACGATATTTCCGAGAGTCGTGGACGGGGCTCCCTCCTCTAGGGCACCCGTGAAGGGTGCCCTTACCTCGCGGACCTCGCGGTCGCCCCTAGATATCTCCTCCGTATCTCCATCTCTATCTACCCTCTCGGGGATAGCGTCGTTTATGATGATGATGGCGTGGATATGATCCGGCATGATGGTGTATTCGCCGATTTCTATATTGGGGAATTTCGTAGGGAGGTTCTCCATCCATTCCACAGCGATTTTCCCCAGATCGTTCAGGTGCATCTGGTGCTGGGTGATTTCGCCGAAGCGATGCTTCCGGTCTTCGCAGCACAAGGTCACAAAGTACGCCCCCTGCGACGAATAGTCGTAGCCTTTCAGCCGGATGCTGCGCCGATGATGGAGGGTGGGTGGCATATTTTAGGAGTTTCTTCTTCTCATTGGTCGACTCAGGTCATAATCGCAAGAGGCTCGGTCGTTGTACGCAGAATCAATCATATATTGTAGTTTTTTCACATTAAGTTTATCCCAAGAAATAACAGAAATATATGCTCCTCTTTTTATAAGATTATCGATAATTCGATCAGGCATATATGGGTACCGCCTTTCAAATTCTTCTCTTTCCGATATAGAACACCATTCTTTGTTTTCAGGGAAAACAATTTCTTTTTCGCCAGCATGACTTGCAGTATAGTACTCACAATTAACACTAGGAAGATTAATAACAATTATGCCTGATTTCTTGTTTACTTTTCCATCAAACATACTTGAATAGATTTCCCAATCCACGTGTTTACGATGCTTGGTTTCTGTACCAACAAGTACTATTGTTACTGATGATTCTCGGAGATACTCATCCCTGATTTTTACTCTAATTTGTTCATCTGTCAGGTCATCAGATATATCTCCTGTATCAACAGACCAATCTTCAAAAATGCCATATTCTTTGCCAAATCTTACCAGTTCGTTTTTGTACCATTGGTCATTATCATGATGATAGCTTATGAAAACTCTATGCATAACTTTACGATTTAAATATGTTATTTAATCCTTTTAATATCAATGAGACTATTTCTAAAATGTTTGTTGTACGGAAAAGTGTATCGTTCTCTTCTGGAGTTAATCCATTGTTGAAGGTATAATTGATTATCTGTTTTTTTATTGACGAATAATCGATCTTGTCACTATTGTTGTCATTATAGTAAGTCAAAAATCCTGTGTATGACGGAGTCTCTTCTGCCAACGTCAAAAGATCAACGTCTTTACCTTCTCGAATATCAACAATTGCCTTTGCTGCTCCTCCAAAACCACCAATTAAATATATTGGATGATTCTTTTGGGAAGCAATCAAGAATTCTTCAATTATTCCAGCATATTTCCCTTTGAATCCCGTTAATCTTCCTCCTAAAATGATTCTTGCGTCAACGTCATTCTCCATTTCTTCTCGCATTTTTGTCAGAGAACGTGCCCAAACATTAAGATTTTCATTACCAACAGGAGGGATAAATATAGAAGAATTAACACCATCAGGAGCATTTACAAATTTTGGTTCCACACGACAATGGAAGAATTCTGCTTTATTACTTTCTGAAATATTCAAATGTATAGGCCATGGAAAATAGTTTGTAAAGTACTTTTCTTGTCTATCAGCCTTTTCTTTTTCTCCATATTGGTAAGAGAAATTTTCAAAAGATTCCGTGAAACCTTCTTTTCGTAAATCACCACCATATATTAAATATCCGCCCGCCTTTAGAATGTATCGCGACAATTCTAATACTATATCTTTTAACATTGCTTTTGCGCAACCACATTGGAGCAAATCATCGCTTTCAGATACCGAAAATGCAATTTTTTTATCCTTCAGATTGTCAATGGCTTTTGCCATTGCTTCTGTGGGTGTTACAAAAGAAATTTCGTTGTTAAAATCTGTCAGGACCGATTGTTCTTCTTTTCCAAGAGGAGGTTCTGGATAAAGTATTTTCTTCTTGTCTTTTGAAATGTTAATAAATGAAAACAATTCTGGGTTGTGTGGAATAAAATCATCAATTTTGGGGTTCTCCGTCTGGACTGTTTGCAACAGTTGTTTCTGATACACCTGATTCAGTGCGGTCTTTAATAAAACAATAATCATTTCTGTCCAGTTATCGCTATACTGAACCATTGGGCAGTTACCTATATATGGGAAAGTACGTTTTACCCTTTTCTTCACGCAATTAATTATTACAGTTGGGATGTCGTTTCTTTTAGCGATCAACAATTCATTCCTACACCATTCACGGTCAGTATAAACGTCAGAGTTTAACACAACCAAAAGTGAGGAGGTGACGTTGTTTTCAATCTGATTGTCAAAATTGTTCCCGTCGAGGATGTCATTTTCATCAAAAAATGTACTCAATTTAGTAGAGGAATTGAGATAATCACGCAATTGTTTTGCTTCTGACAAGCAATCTTTCTTTGCGTGACTTATAAACAATTTGATTTTTTGTTCTGGATCTGTTAGCTGACGATACAATGATTCCAATAGTCTTGTCTGTATTAACTCCCAGTTATCCTCAAAACTATATTTATCTAATTTGATCTCTTGGTTCTTTTCTATTTTCGAAGATATTTCGAAAGCATAATTGCATAAGCCGATTCCATAAATTTTTATGTGTTCGTCGCATTTTTTCTCTATTATTTTCAAATAGTCTCTCCAAGTTTGACTGCAAAACATTTTTTCATCAATTAAGATGATAATTGCGGTCTTTTCGCTTTCGTCAAAATCGATTTGTAAAATATCATCACCATCTTTACCAGATCGTAAATATACGGGGATGTCTATTCCATCCGTTAGAGGACGATCTGTATCTCTGCAAAGCAATTGATAAATCATATCAAAAGCTTTTTCTCCTTCTGAAAATTCAGAATGATATAATACGTATGTGGCCAGTGGCATTTTTAATCTATTATCCATAATTATTCTCCTGTGTTTCTTTGCATTTGTGGAATACTGTTTCTTCTTTTATCATTATTGTCACGTTGTCTAAATGCTTTCTCAATTGAATTTTGCATGAAAACTCTATCTTCAGTCCAATCAATCATTACTGCATAACCAGACTCATAATTTGCCCAGAATCGTTTTGGGAAATTAGAATGATTTTTCTGATAATTTGGTTTACCGTAGTCGGGATGCGTCGGCAAAACAATACCTAATAGTCCTGCATAATGGTCGCCAACTTTATAATTAAGTGCTCCTGAAATTTCCCAGTCAACATATTTTCTGTGTTTTGTTTTTTTTCCAAGTAGAACGACCAATACTGTAGTTTCGCTCAAATAGTGTTTTTGTATTAATTGTTTAATGTATCCAACACTATTATCGGAATCAATGTCTCCATCTTGTACTGATTTGTTTACGATTAAATCACCAAACAAGTTTTCATAGTATTTTTTATATTGTTCGTCTTTGTTATAGTAACTTAAAAAGGTTTTTCGTTTTGTTATGTTTTTGGGGAGTTTTGTCGCGCCATAACCTCCAATAGATATGATGTCTCTATAAGCGTCATACCCTACCGCGTCGTTTAGTATGACATATTTTCCTGATCTGTTTTTGTTTAATTTACAAAATGTCATTCCAGCGCTCAGTTTTTGTTTGAACCAATTTCTATCGTGCGTTTGAAAATCACCAACTTGTCGCTTGAAAGAATCTATTTCCGCACAAGAGATAGTTTCTATCCCTTTGTCATTAAATGTTATTTTAGTTATCCCGTAATCAGTCATAATAACTTATTATAAGTTCCAATCTAAATAATTGTCCAAAGGATGTGAAGATGTACTTTCGTTAATAATCCTATTGGACGAAAACATCTTTTCTTTATACTCACCCGCTAACTTTGAAATATAATCGTTTAAAGTTCTAGTACCTCTAATCAAAGTGACAGTTTTGATGTAATCTGGTAGATCCTCTTCTTTTATGCCTTTTAATGTTAATGCGGCTATTTGAGTAGTATCATATCCATAACCGACTTCCCATGGAACCCATTTGGAATATAGCGTATTTGGTGATATTACGCATAGCATGTGGGAGCTCTGCTGAATTCCTTTTTTAATAGAATAAACAACGTTCGCAGGATTGTTCTGCTGCCTCCAAATTTTTAAATCTTTATCATATTCGTCAAAATATACATCAATGCCTGCATTTTTCAAGTAATCAGCTATGCGACTGCATATAGATGCGTCAGCTTTTTGATGGCTGATAAACACACATTTAATACCTCGCTGTTTCCTATTTGCCACAGTGCTATCTTCACAATATAATCTGTTTAATCCGCTCATCATACTATTCGTTTTTTCCCTGTTAATAATATCTGCATCAATCCTCTCTTTTGATTTTGTAGATGCAATAATTTCCCTTTGGCGATTTCGATTTCTTTGTCAGCTTGTCCCAAAATGCAGGAGATTGCCTTTTGCTCTTGAAGTGTTGGAATATAGAATTTCATAGAGCATAAACCGTCGAAGGAAAGACTATCACGGACGCTTCCTTGCGTATAAGCCGGAATGTGTCCTCTGAACCACCACGATTGGAGACATTGCAACAAATATGATTTGTCGATGTTTTCGTTGGCTTTGAAAACGATATACATTGGACTTAAAATGCCTTCGTCGTATTCGTTTAACATGGCCAAAGAACCAACGTTTACCCTAGATGGATTATAGGCAAACTCGCCTCGACGAACTACTTTGTAGTTGCTCGTATCGTTGCTGGCTACAATTTTATCGAATTGCTCTTCTTGAAGGATAAAACCTCTTGTGTTAGTAACTGATAAAACACGGTTACAACCATTGTTTCTTCTGTTGCATTCCGAAATGTAGTTACCAAGTCTATGGAAAGCGCCTCCCTCAAACCCTTTCAGCCGTTTCTTTCCCGTGAGCAGTTGCTGCATGAGGCCGCGCTTGCGCAGGGTGAGCTGCTCTATCAGGGCGGTTTGCTTGGCGATGGCGGTGTCCCAAAGGGAAAGAAGATCGCAAATGCGTGCTTGCTCCTCCTTTTTTGGATATAATACATATAACCGCTTTAGCATTCCCGAGGTAATCAACGGTTGTCCTGATCCAAAAACCAATTTATTGAGATTCATGAACACTAATTGGTTGTATGCAAAATCTATAGAATAGTTTTGTTTGTTTTCAACAATAATAGTATTATCTGAAACATCATACTTGCCAGATGCCTTGCTTACTAGTCCTGCATGAGCGCCTACACGAGCAACAAGAATTTTATCACCTTCATATTGATATTTGTCTGTCATTCCAATAATACCAGTCGAACCATAAACAGGATATTTACCTAATTCTGTTCGAATTTTATTTCTTCCAGAAGAAATATCATTACACAAATCTCCCAATCTCTTCACTTCCCAGTCTTCAGGAATGATGCCGAGGGAAGTGGGTTTGTAGCCGGAGGGAATATGTTGATTATTGTTTGTCATTTTGCTATTTCTTTAACTTGTTCCGCTGTTTTTGCAATATCTTTAGTGTCAAAGTTAAACAACTTATACTCTTTGTTTGAAATTATTGGTTTAGTGTACAATTTCTCTACTGTATTTATTAATAATTTTTTTTGCTCTTCAGTATTATCCCCATTCAATTGTTCGAGGTAAGCCGTAAGTGTGACAGCGACGGCTTCTCGGAAAGCGTACTCTTCTAATAGATTACGTTCTTTGCTGTACTCTGTTAACGAAAAACCAAATGCAAAAGCTAGGGGAGTTGCTTTTATACCATTGATGAGAATGTCAGCCCATACGATACCTGTATTGGCACTTAACCATATGAACACGACACAAACCCAGGCGATTAAAAGAGCCAATGTTCCTAAACTTACCCACATCCATAATTTTTCACTACGTTTGATATTATCTTTTCGTTTGTTGAAACTATGGCTTAATGTCCCATCTGCAATATATCCCATCATTTTTCTCACTTCCTCTACATTAGCTGAAACAGAGTCGTATCCGCTTTGTATTGAGTCTATCTTTTCTTTTGAGTTCGCATCAAATTCTTGTAAGGTAGAATTTGCCAATTCTATTTGTTTGTCTATGTCGTTTTGTTGTTGCGATACTTTTTCTTGTTTCTTCTCTAAATCCGTCAATATTGTATTGCACTTGGTTTTTATCTGCTCAATTGCATTATTATGTGCTTCTGCATTTTTGTTGACATTTGTTATATTGTTCAATAAATTATTTGATTGATTCTGATTGTTCTGCAATGTACCAAACTCTTGTTGTTTTTGAGCAATTAGTTGGTTGAGATCAGCAATTTTATCATTTAATTGTTTTATCGTAGTATTAGCAATTCCAGCACGTTTGTCAATATGTTCCATCGTGAGTTGTACGCGTTCCTCTAATTTTGACAAAGAAGATTCTCGTATCCCTAATTCTATTTTTTGTGGAACATACCAAAAGCCATTTGTTGTGGCGTAATAGATCAGTGCCTTAAGTCGCAAAGAGGCATTGTCATAATTACCATGTATCAAAAAGTTCCTAAGATCTACGATGCATTGATGAAGGGAAAACTGTCCAAACTCTTGTGTTACCGCTGTATGTGGTAATATTTGCCAATGTTCCATTTCGAGGCGTTTTGAAATTTTATCAATAACCTCTCGAGAAGAAGTAAATATCTCTGCCAAGGTGTATTCTTTAATAATAATAGTGTCAATAGATTGTTCGTTTTTGTATTTACTGGAAGCGATTTGTTCGAATTGTTTTTCAGAATTCTTAAACTCTTGTATAGCATTTGCTACATTCTGTTTTTGTGTTGAATTCATAATGATGATTATTTATTTGTTAGTAATAGGTGCGACATTAACGCACATTTTATATTATAATTTGTCCGACACATCGGACTTTTCTAAAGAAATATATATTTTTTTTGTCATAATTCAAAATATCTGTTGTTTCTAAATCCGTTATGTTGCTCGCCATGGGCAACATAACCCAATTGGTTCGCCATGATTCTTGTGCCGTCAATTTCGGCATCGATGTTGGTATGCGAATGGCCGTAAATCCAATAGTCAATGCTGCTGTCGGCAATGAAATTCCCCATCTCCACTGTAAACGCGCTGTTCAACGGACTGCCAACATGTTGCGGCGCAACAGCCAACGAGGTGGGCACATGGTGTGTCACTACCACGATGTGGTCCGCTTTGCTTTGGGCGACACTCTCCGTGATGAACTGCTTGCACCGTTCATGTTCGTTGTTATAGTCGTCGGGAGTGAGAATCGCTCCGTTGTAAAGGATCTGGTGGAAATCGTTCAGCCCTCTTTGCACCTGAAACATCTCCGTTTCAGGAATGTGCGACCACATCGTGGAAAGGATGAAATCTGTGTTGTCTATGCATACCACTTTGTTGTAATAGTATCCAACATTTTCACGAAGCATCCACTGCCACGAATCGCCACGCTTGGCCACATCCCCGAAATGATAGTACTCGTGATTGCCGGGGATGAGCATCACTTGCTTGTATGAAGTGGCAGCCCAATCCAAGAACCAATTGGGCACACCTTCTTCCAAATAAGCCGTGTCGCCAGCCAACACGAGGATTTCTCCAGTCACCTCCAACGGGTGCGACTGAATCCAAGCGGCATTTGCGCTCATCTCCAAATGCAAGTCCGATGCGAATTGTATCTTCATCATTATTTGATTTCAAGTTGAAAAATAGAGATCAGATTCTGGTATAGGGTTTTTGGTTCAAGTCCTTCATAACCTGCGTCATGCAAGATTTGTTTTGAAGGAAGAGAATCTTTTATCTCGTTTGCAAATTCTTGCATGTCAATACGTAAGTCGTCCGGCAACTGGATTGTAATATTTGGTGTCAATAAGGGTAAAAGTCGAAACACATCGTTCTTATGCTTGCTGATATTAACGGATGCAATTTCAACTCCGTTGTTTTTGAGTTTTGTGTTGCTCAAATAGGCAAAGGCCTTGAGGCAAATCAATGCTTCAATGTTGGCAAAATGAACGCCGTCCTCAACATAACTATGCTGTAAAGTGAAATTGTAATAGTTGTCGTTGAGCAAAATTGCCGACAAGCTCGACAACCCCTCTTCTGCCGGAATAGGTGTGATGTGCATCGTTTCTGGCAATGTAAGAGCATCGGGTTTGCGACAAAACAATTCTATTTGTTTGGGATAACTATTGTCGGTGGGGCTCAAAAAACGATAGGCATTGCGTTTCTCCATTTCCTGTTCGCACCGTTGATACCCTGCGACACGTACAAACTCCCAAAATTGTGAGACAAAAGATGCAGATAAGGCCTCAACAACAAGAATCATGTCAATGTCCTTTGTCGCCCTTGGCGTAAAACCTGCATCATCCAACACGGCATCGCAAGCCGTTCCGCCTATTATAATGTAACTGTCATGGTAATTCTGAAACCATGATTTGAATTTGTCGAACCCAATTACCATAATCCTTGCATCATTAGAGTTAATTCATGTTGAATACGTTCATCATTGTTGTCTTTTAAAGACAGGTAAAGTGATATTTTGTCAACCCATCCGTCATGGGCAAACAGGCTGGGTGCATAATTCCACACTTCAATATGAACAGGCATAAAAGCGTTTTCCCTGTAGTAGTTTTTTTTCATTTTGAAGTCTTCCATGCTTATTGCAACATGTTTCGTCTCGTCAGGATTGAGGAATGTGTATTCCGACAATGCCGTCATTCCAGAAGATATTGCATTGAGAGGGATTTCTTCTGCATATACCACTCTTTTTATGGGAGATTTCATCAGCGGCAACGCTTTTTCAAGCAACTTTTTCTTGTCATTCTCAAAATGCAAGATCTTATTGCGCGTCCCGATAATTTCACAAAGCTGAGATTTTACAAGCTTTTCTATCGCCCTGCAAACCGTCGGGTATGGCATATCAAGTGATTTCTGTATCTCCTTGTATGAAAAGTCATTACCTGTACCATAAAAATAATATAGCAAAATTGTTTGTGCAGTGGGGGAAAGATATTGAGAGATCCCTGAATTGTCTTTATCCTTTGCATTATTAGAAAATACAATCAACAAATCAGGCATATAAATCAAAGAATAAGGCACCACAAAATTGATTCCTTGTGCAATCATCCGTTGCCGATTGTAACTCTGAATACTTCGAAAAACAAAAACAATCGGTTTTTGCCATACCTCCATCAATATTTTTTTGTGTTTGGCATATTGACCTGGGGACAAAGTTGATTCAGGCACAAACTCTGCAAAAACAATGTGCTGCCCAGCAATTTCTCCGTCATAGAAATCATATAATCCGGACAGAAAAATGGGCACAACCTTCTTCTGCGTGGCTTCTATTGGTGAAACGCCAATGTCTATGCCCAATTCCGATTTTATATATTTAATTAATTTATACATAGTCTATTATATGTGATTTTGCTTATTATATTTACATATATATTTTGTGCAAAAATACATATTTTATTTTAATAATCAACATATTGATATAATTTTCATCAATACCCCAACTCCTTCAAATACTCCTTCATTTTCCCTTGCACCTTCGCAAGTTCGGTTTCCAACTGTTCGATCTCCTTTTGCACGGCGGGGATGTCGATTTCGGCTTCTTCCTCGTAGGTGTCCACGTAGCGCGGGATGTTGAGGTTGAAGTCGTTCTCGCGGATGTCGGCAGGCGTGGACACGAAAGCATATTTCTCTTCCACTACGCCGGGCTTCAGTTGGCCGTCGGCGAATTGGCGATAGGTGCTCACGATATGCTCAATGTCCTGCGGGCGGAGTTTGTTTTGGTTTTTGCCGTTCTCAAACTCGCGGCTGGCATCGATGAACAGCACATTCTCCGAGCCACGGCCCTTGCGGAAGATGGCGATGGCGGCAGGGATGCCCGTGCCATAGAACAGGTTGGACGGCAAACCGATGACGGCCTCCAGCGTGTGCTCGTTTTCCAGAATGTACTGGCGGATCTTGCCTTCGCTGCCGCCACGGAACAGCACACCGTGAGGGATGATCACACCCACCTTTCCGGCGTTGTCGTCGGCCACCTCCAGCATGTGGCTGATGAAAGCCCAATCGCCTTTGCTCTTGGGCGGGATGCCGCGCCAGAAACGGTTGTAAGGATCACCGGCGGCCTCCTCCGCACCCCATTTGTCGAGGCTGAAGGGCGGATTGGCCACCACCGTGTCGAACTTCATCAGCTTGTCGTTGTTCTTCAGTTTCGGGTTGCGTAGCGTGTCGCCCCAACGGATGACGGCATTGTCGAAGCCGTGCAGAAACATGTTCATCATGGCCAATGCCCACGTGCTGCCGTTTACCTCCTGACCGTAAAGAGAAAAGTTGTTGTTACCCACCTCCTTGCCAGCCTTGATCAGCAACGAACCCGAACCGCAGGTAACATCACAAATACGTGCGCCGGGCTTGCTCTTGGTCAATTTCGCCAACAAGGTAGAAACTTCGGCAGGGGTGAAGAAGTCGCCAGCCTTCTTGCCAGCCTCTCCTGCAAAGGTTGAGACGAGGTACATATATGCATCGCCAATGATGTCGTTGTTCTCCAAATGCGACTCGTCCAAGTCCACCCCGCAGAAGTCCTGCAAGAGGTTGCGCAGACGGGCATTTTTCTCTTTCGTTTCACCCAAGTTGGCACTGTTGAAGCTGATATTGCGGAAGATGCTGCTGCCATCCTCGCTGCTCATCTTCTCGCGGTTGGCGTCTTCGAGATCGGCCAGCGCCTCGTCAATCAGCTCGCCGATGTTGGTGGCGTTCCGATGATCGTAAAGGTAGTCGAACGAACTCTTTTCGGGCACTACAAAGCGCTCGTGACGCATGGCACGCTCAGCACGTTCCTTGTCGCCCTCATATTTCACAAGGTAATCGCTCAGCTTGGACTTATACACATCGCTGACATATTTCAGGAACAGCATCGTGAGGATATAGTCCTTGTACTGGCTCGGGTCGATAACGCCGCGGAAAGTGTCGCAAGCTTTCCAAACGGTGCGGTTAATGTCGTCTTGGGTGATTTTCTTGTTTTCCATATTCTTATCTTATTATCTATTAACTTTTTACTCTTTACTCTTCACTATTAACTCATACAGTATCTGATTGTTTACTTGGGCGCGTTTTTCAGCGATTGCGGCTAACAATTGTTGCTCACGCTGTTGCAAATTGGCAATTTCCAGAATGTGAGATTGGGTGGCAAGGTCAGGAACAGGAACCTCCAGTTCTTCCAATGCGGATTTAGGAATCATCGGCATGCTGCTTCCCACTTGCGTTGCTTTGATGGCGGTCTCTGTTTGCGGGAGGTTCAAAAACCAGCAAAGGTATTCGGGCAGCACCTGTTTCTGATCCGGACGGATAATATATAATGTGGTGGAGGGCACCGCCTGAATATTCAGGTTGAAGGTTTGGCAAAGGTACCTGGTGCCCTTCCCAGCAAACAAAATATCTCCCTGTTGCAGCATATATCTGCTCAATTTTGGAACAAAATCCACTTTCAGGGTGGTGTTTACTAATGGCAATGCCTGCAAATCGGAGGCCTGCAAATAGACTATATTTCCCGTCGGAGAGGGTCGTAAATACACGCCTGACAATATGTTAGCAATATCTTTTAGTTTAAAAGTATTCATATTAGTATAAGATTTACTTTTAGACTGCAAAGATACAATTTAAAATTTAATATCCAAAAATATTGTAGTAAAAAAATTACAAAGTTTTCAACCCCTACATTATCCCGTTCACCACCACCGCCGAACAGTACGCCATCCATAGGGAAAAGGCGACGAACAGCAACGCCCAGACAAAGGCGGGAACGTGGGTGGCATTGCGCAGGTTGGCGGCATCACCCGACTGATCGACGTGGAAGATGGAAAGGTACAGCAACACCAACGACGACCACACCGATTCGATGATAATCATCAGGGTGTAAAACCACGCCGCAATCTCAATGTAAACAGGTTTTTTCAGATAGAAAACGAGGACGCCGTTCAGCAGGCAGAACAGGATGACCCACAACGCGCCGTACAAGTTCCTCACCCACAGGACAAGCATGAACAGAAAGAGTATCGAAAGACCGATGACAATCCAGCTGCCGTACCCGAGGGACAGCAGATAGGAGCACAATAGTCCCGCCGCCGCCGCGAAGGGATAGCCGGCAATGCTGACAAAAAAGGCCGCCACACCCGACTTCGACTTGGTGACCGTGACCCCGCCCGTGTCTTTGAATATCTCAACACGAACCACTTTGCCTTCAAACAGCAGCGCCATCAGCGCATGACCCAACTCGTGGATCAACGTGTTGATGATGTTGAAGAACTTGCCCACCACCGGCACTTTTGGCAGCAGAAAAGCAACAACCAACAGGTAGTAGAAAATGTGAATTCCGAAAAAGTGGAGGTCGTTCATCCTTCAATAGCACAAAAAATCACAAGGCAAGTCCTCCTTGTGAGGTCTCTTTATAGAGCGAAGGGAGGTCATGCCCCGTCGCTTTCATCACACGCACCACATGGTCGAAGCTGACCAAATGCTTTCCGTCGGAAATTAGGGCGAAGACCGCAGCATCCATGGCGCGGATAGAGGCGAATGCATTACGCTCAATACAAGGCACTTGCACCAGTCCACAGATGGGGTCACACGTAAGTCCGAGATGATGTTCCAACCCCATTTCGGCAGCATACTCCACCTGATAGGAGGAGCCGCCCATCAGCTGGCAGAAGGCGCCGGCGGCCATAGCGCACGCCGAGCCCACCTCGCCCTGACAACCCACCTCGGCGCCGCTGATGGAGGCGTTGTACTTGATCAGATTGCCAATCAGCCCCGCCGTGGCAAGAGCATGCAGGATCTTTTTGTCATTATGTTCATATTGCTGATAGTATGTATAGAGCACCGCAGGCAAGACACCGCAAGAGCCGCACGTGGGCGCAGTGACAATCGTCTGCCCGCTCGCGTTTTCCTCGGCAACGGCAAATGCATAGACCGGTGTGGAATAGCGATGCTGCAGCGACGCATTCATAGCTTGTACGCGCGAATACATCGTGGAGGCTTTCCGCGGAAGCTGCAAGCTGCCTGGAAGCGTGCTCTCATGTTCCAGACCTCCCGCAATACTCTGCCGCATTGCCGTCCAAACCGTATCCAAATAGTCCCAAATGTCCCCATTTTCGCACTCCGCCACATACTCCCACAACTTACGGTTTCCCACATAAGCAAGAATATCATTCATCGTGGACAACGAATAGACCGACACATCGTCCACCCGCTTGCCTGTTTCGGAAATGTCACCCCCGCCCACACTGAAATAGCGCTTGCGGAGCATTTCAGCACCCTGTCCGTCAAAGGCGGCGAACTCCATACCGTTAGGGTGCTCTGGAAGGAACATTTCAGGCTCCCAAACTATTTCTGTCGGGGTGCCTGACAATTCGTCCACGATAGCCACGTCCGTCATGTGACCCTTTCCCGTGGCGGCCAAACTTCCGAAGAGTGTGACTTCATAACGGCAGGCTCCAGGGGTTAATTCCTGGAACTGTCGCGCCGCCTTGGCCGGCCCCATCGTGTGCGAGCTGGAAGGACCACGACCTATTTTGAAAATATGTCGAATTGATTCCATATTAAAAAATGAGTATGCTTCTAAAGCTTGATTTTATCAAAGTTCTTGCCGAACACGCTCTGCACCTTCGAGATGGAAATGAAAGCGGAGCTGTCCACCTCCTTGATGATGCGGATGATATTGATGCGGTCGGTGCGGTGCGCCACAATCATCAGCACCTCCGTCGGTTGGTGGTTGTAACTCCCCTCCCCTTTCAGGAAGGTGGCGCCACGGTGCAGTTCGTTGTTGATACGCTCCGCAATCTCATGGTTTTTCGCGGAAAAGACCATAAACTGGAACGTCTGCTTGTACCCGTCAATGACGAGGTCGGAGACGAGAATGTAGGCGAAAAGAACCACGATGCTATAGACGAGCTTGACGGGTTCGTGGACGGTGAGGTACGACGAAAGCACGATGAAGAAGTTCATGTAGAGGCTGCCGCGCCCATAGGAAATATTGCGGTACTTGGCCAGCATCAGCACGACGATGTCGGTGCCGCCAGTGTTGCCACCGTAATTAAGGGTGAGTCCTACGCCCACACCTGCCAGCGCCGCGCCAATCACCGCACACATGAACGGGTCGTCGGGCACTATCGGCGTTGGGAAAATCATCTGCCCTATCGCCATAAATCCGGACATGATGGCTGTGCATATCAGTGTGTCAATACAGAACTTCCGACCCAGGATTTTCCACGCAATGGAAACCAGAATGATATTCAGGACGAAGGTGGTGATACCTACCGGCAGTCCTGTGGCAAAATAGATGACGGCGGCGATACCGCTGATACCGCCACCGGTCACTTTGTTGGGAAGCAGGAAAGCCGTCCACCCGAAAGTGAAAAGGGCCAGTCCGAGCGTGATGAAAAAATAGTTCTGAATTACGTTAAGTACTTTCTTCCAGTTCATGGTTAGATGATTTACAAAGATGCAAGAGTTTCGGCACAGGTTCTATTTTCAACAGGCTGCTGGAGTTCACAGCCGCAATTCCGGTCACGGCGGTGGGGACGCGCGCCGTAGATTTTCGGTGCACACGAGGTGACGACCAGCGCCAGCAGCAACAAAAGCAACAAAACAGTCCGTTTCATAAACGATGAGATTAGTATAGATTGGAGCGGGTGAAGAATTCCAAACGCCACTTGTCGCCCTGATCATCATAAAATTCGTAAACAAGCAACTTCCTTGACAGTTTTTTGATGACCGCCGTGTAGGTATAGCGTTTGTTGCGAAGCACATAGTTGACGTACAGCTCCTTTTCGTGGTTTTGCAGCGCCCACTCGCCATACATCGACTCATAGTAGGTAGTGCCCTGCAAAGCCGACACCGATACCATCCGCTCCGTGAAAAAAGCGTAGTAACATCCAGGATTGTGGGGCAGTACAGCCGAAGAGTCTATCTTGGTATCGTTAAGATAGACGGCATCCAGCTTCCAGTAGCCGACAAGCCGCTCCTCAGGATTGATAAAACTCAGGTACGGTCCTTCCGCATAGCGGCACGAGACGGAAATGAGCGACATCAGCAAAACGAGACTATAAAATGCAATTTTTTTCATTTTTCTAAAAAATTATCGTACCACCGTTACGGTACCGGTTTTGACATACTTATTGTTAAACACATCACCGTAGGTAATCTTGTAGGTGAACACGCCGGCTTCCACCAATTTGCCGTTGTGCTTGCCGTTCCAACCCACATGCGGATCGTTGGACTTGAAGATCAGTTCGCCCCAACGGCTGTAGATGACGACCTCAAAGATTTCGTCACTATAGTTGCTGATGACGGGCAGCCACACATCGTTGACACCGTCGTCATTCGGGGTAAAGGCGTTCGGCACATAGATCACCACATCGGGAACGACCGTGATCAGTACCATCGCCGTGTCCACGCAGTTGTGCTTGTCCGTAACCGTAAGAATCGTCCAGTACTCGCCCGCCTCATTGAATTCGTGGGAAGCAGCCGGTGTGGAGGCGTAAACGCCGTCACCAAAGTCATACTCCCACGTCACCACTGAACCGATCGAACGGTCGTTGTACCTTACGGTATGGCCTTCCATGAAGGAGGTGGGATTGGCCGTGAAGAGAGCGGTGGGACCGGGTATATGGTCGATGGTGAACGGCAAAGCAAGCGTGCAGACGCCGTCATCTACCACGAGGACATAGTCACCCGCCGCAAGTTCGTCGTTGACCGGCGCATTCGGGTTGGGTGTCGTATTCCAATCGTAGGTGTAGTCGCCCAAGTTGCTGCCTATGACCGTGGCCGTACCATCGGCACGCTCGCAATAGGCAGGTGTTGTCGCGATGGTGAAGTCGGGCAGCGGATGGAACGGGACCACCACCGTCATCGTATCGAAGCAGTTGTGCTGGTCGGTCACTGTCACCGTGTAAGCACCTACCTCAAGGTTGTCAAGGTGCAAGCCCTCCATACCGTTGCTCCAAAGCAGCGTGTAGTCGGGTGTGCCGCCGTTGGCCTCCACCTCAATGATGGCGGTCGGTTCTCCGTTGCAACTTTCGGTCAGGGTTATCAGCGTGAGGCTCAGTTCATCCGGTTCGGTAATGCCCGTGGAGTCGGAAGCGGTACAGCCGTTGGCATCGGTCACCGTCACAAAGTAAGTGCCGGCAGCGAGGCTGTCAACCGTCTGCTCGTGCTTGTCGCCCGTCCATGTGTAGGAATAGGGCGGAATACCACCCTCCGGCGTAACCGTCGCCACGCCCGTCAGCGTGCCGAAGCAGTCCACATTGTTGAGTACGCTCGCAAGCGCCGACAAGCTGTCGGGCTGCTGCACCGTGATTTCCATCTCCACCCTACAACCGTGGGCGTCCTCAATGGAAACCGTGTAAACGTCAGCCCACAAACCCGTGATGGTGTAGGGATCTTCCGTGGTCAAGGTGATGTCCGGAATATCCTCCGCCACCGTCATCACATAGGGCAGCGTACCTCCGCTGATAGTGACTGTAGCCGTACCGTTGCTCTCACCGTAACATACGACATCCGTCACCTCATCCACCACTCTGGACATCGGTTCAGGTTCGATGAAGTTGATGGTCAGCGTAGCCTGGCAGTTGTGCTCGTCGGTAACGGTGAACACATGGTCGCCGCCGTTAAGTCCCGTGAAGGTGGCCTGTTCGGTAGCGTCGGCCAACGTCTGCGGCTGCTGGTTGTCGTCCATCCACACGCTGTAACCGGCCGTGCCGCCCGTTACCGCCACCGTAACCGTACCATCGTCACCGCCGAAGCAGGTGATGGGCGTGGACGCGGCCTCCGTAAGGGTCAGCAGCGCGGGTTCTTCCAGCACCGATGTCACCGTCGCCGTACAGCCGTTGGCATCGGTCACTACAATCGTGTAGCTTCCAGCCGGACGGTTGGCAATCGTATAGTCGCCGGCAGCGAGGTTGTTCGCCTCGGCCGCGCCGTTCACCGTAAGGCTGTAAGGAGCCGTTCCTTCTGTAATATTCACCACGATACTGCCGTTGGCATCCTGATAGCAGAGCGGGTCGGTAGTGGACACTTCCGCCATCTCAAGCGCCGTGGGCGTGCCGATCGTGAAATCGACGGTGGTTTCGCAGCCGTTGGCATCACGCGCCACAGCCGTATAGTCACCCGCCGTCAGGTTGTCGAACGTGCCCGTTGCCCCTCCTGCCACCGTCAGCGTGGTCGTGAAGTTGTCCACCGAAATGGTATAGGGTGCGGTACCTCCTGTCGGAGTGACGACGGCAGAGCCGTTGGCATCACCGAAACAGAGTACATCCGCAATATTGCCGGCGGTCATCGCCAACACCTCAGGCTCGGTAATCGTCACCGGCAGGGTGGTCACGCAGCCGTTGGCGTCACGGATTCCCACCGTGTGCGTGCCGGCCGCGAGGTCCGTGAAGGTGACATTCTGAACCGTCTGTGCCGTCGTTTCCTGCTGGTCGCCGTCCACATAGAGCGTGAACGGAGCCGTGCCGCCCGCAAAGGTTACGGTAGCGGTGGCATCGCTCAAGCCGTTGCAGCTCACATTCACCGTTGCAACCTGTGTCAGGGTCAGCAATTCCGGTTCATCCACCGTGATGACGACCTGCGTAGAGCAGCCGTTGGCATCGGTCGCCACCACCGTATAGGTTCCGGCGGAAAGGTTGCTGAGCAACTGGTCGCCCTCGGCATCCATCGCAGCCGCGTCTGTGCCGTCCACCGTAAGGGCATACGGCAACGTGCCGCCCGTCACATTCACCACGGCACTGCCGTCGTCGCCCTGGTTGCACAGCGGCATCGTAACCGTGCCGGCCGTCATCTGGAGCTGTTCAGGCGAGGTAACCGTAAGCGTGACGGTCAACGGACAACCGTTGGCATCCGTCACCAGCACATCGTATGTACCGGCGGCGAGCTGGGTGAAGGTGTAGCTTTCACCGGCAGGAACATCGTAAGTAGTGGTATTGTTGTCAATGCTGACCGTATAGGGGGCGGTGCCGTCGGCGGGCGTGACCGTGCCGCTGCCGTTGGCGTCACCAAAGCAGAGCACCGCCGTCTCGTCGCTCACTGTAGCGGTAAGCGCTGTCGGCTGGTCAAGCGTGATTTCCGTCGTGGCTGTACAACCGTAAGCGTCCGTGACGGTCACCGTGTAGGTGCCGGCGGCGAGGTTGGCACTCTCCGCCTGCGTGGCGCCCGTACTCCAAACGTAGTTGTAATCTTCAACGCCATTGGCCGCTGTAGCCACTGCCACACCGTCGCTGCCCTCAAAGCAGTTGATTTCGCTCTGAACCGCCGCCGTAACGGCAAGATGGCTCGGTTCGGGCAATGTGTAGGAAGCCGTCGCCGTACAGCCGTTGCCGTCGGTAACGGTCACATCGTAGGCATACTGCTGGTTTTCGGTAGCCACCTGGACGGTGGAATCCGTAGTGGAGTTCAAGCCGGTGGCCGGCGTCCACGCGTAGGTATATTCGCCGTTGCCGCCTTCGGGCACCGCCGACAGTTCCACCGTATCCCACTCGCAGTACTGCGTGGTGGACGGTGTGATGGCGAGCGTGACCGTTTCAGGCAGACGGAGTTGGATGGTCATCACCGAGCTGTTTTGGCAAGCGTCGGTAACGGTGACATCCACCGTCATATCGGCCGTCACGGGCGTGCCCGCGACCGGGTTCTGGGTAACGTCAAGCGCTTCGGCATCGGTCGTACAGTTGTCGGAACTCACTGCACGCACCTCCTCCGTCAGGTCGGGAACCACGAACTGGCAGTCGGCCGACACCAAGAGATGTTCTGCCACCTGTTCGGCAAAGACAGGCGAAGTCGTATCCTGGATGAGGATGGTTTCCGTCACCTCATTGCTTACATTTCCGCAAAGGTCTGTCACTGTATAAGTTCTCACCACCGTGATGGGACAACCTTCCGTCACCACCTGGCTCGACTGAACCGTCAAATCATCTTCGGAGCAAGCCTCATTGAGGTTGATTCCACCCAGAGCGACAAGTTCGGCGACCGTGGAAGCGACTGGACGCTGGACGAGCACCGTCGTGTCACATCCCTCCAATGTCACATCCGGAATTATACCAGTGATAACGGGAGCGATGCTGTCAAATACGGTAATCGTATGCGTCATCGTGTCGCTTACATTGCCACATTCATCTTTTGCCACATATTTTCTTGTAATGATGATGGGGCAGACATTTTCTTGACTTTCGCTTACAAATATTTGCAGATCATCAAATTCTGTACATGCATCATTGAAGATGAAGCCAAGGTCCGCCAAATCTGACGGGTTCTCCACCGCCACGGGAGCGACAGAAGCATCGCAGCCGTTCAGGTGGGTCGTCACTTCGGGAACCTCCACCACCGGTGCCACGCTGTCGAACACCTGCAAGGTCTGCAGGAATTCATCGCTGACATTGCCGCAGCGGTCGGTGACGGTGTAGTAACGGTTGATGACAATCGGGCAACTTCCCGTCACTTCGTCACGATGGGAAACCACGAGGCTGTCAAGTTCAGTGCAGTTGTCAGCCAGCACCAGACCGAGATCCGTCAGTCCGGCGGGGTTGGTGACGGCGGCGGGAGCGTCCGTTTCGGTGCAGCCGTTATAGGTGACCGTTTCGAGCGTACCGGAAATGGTCGGCACCACCTCATCGCTCACAAAGAGCGTATCCACAGCGGTGACCGCACAGTTGTTGGAGTCCGTAAGGTTGAACTCTACAATGTAAAATCGGTTGCACTGTGAAGCCTCCACCGTCACCGAGGTGACAGCCGTTGTGGATGCCTCCACATTGTCGCCGCTCCAGCTGATGTCGAAGGGTTCTGTACCGCCGGTGATTTCCGCTGCAATCTCCTGCGTACCGATGTTCGGACAGAGGAGCGTGTCGGGTGCGACCAAAGTCACCACCGGTCTGTTGATGTTATCGTCCACCGTGATTTCGGCAGGTTCAGCCGTACAACCGGCTTCGGTCATCACGGTTACGGTATAAGTTCCGGCGGCGAGGCCGCTGAAGTTCGGTTCGGTCTGATAATCACCGCCGTTCAATGAGTAGGAATAGCCCTCCCCTATCGGTTCGGTAACCACAATGGTTCCGTTCGGATTGCCCTCGCAGATGGTGTTGTCCGTATGGGTCAGCTGCGCCGTTGCGGGGATGGAGTCCACCGTCACGGTGACACTGTCGAAGGCGATGCTACCATTGGCGTCGGTAACCGTCACCACATAGTGATAGATGCCGGGCTCCGGAGCCGCGGTGACATTCTGCACATTGTCGGCACTCAGACCGGTGGAGGGTGTCCACACGAAATGGAATTCCTCCATACCGCCGGCCACGACCGGTGTCAGCGACACGCTGTCGCCGAAGCAGAATCGGGTGTCGGGCTGCTGGATGCGGATAATCAAAGCATCGGGAATCACCACCTCGACATCCAGACTGTCCGCATTGCCGCAAAGGTCGGTAATCGTCACCGTAGCGGTAAGATTCTGCGACACTTCCGTACCGGCGGCGGGGTTCTGGATGATGGCAATCTGGTTCAAAGGCGTGCAGTCGTCACTGATGATCGCACTCACCTGTGCGGTGAAGTCGGGCACATAGAAATGGCCGCCCGAGCCCGTGAGGTACTGCGTGTCAATCGCAGTGAGGAACTGCGGGTTCGTAGTATCCTGAATGACAATCGTCTGGGAAACAGCGTTGCTGACATTGCCGCACTCGTCCGTCACCGTATAGGTGCGGGTCACCACCGTCGGGCACTCGCCTTCCACCGTTTCAGTATAAGAAACCGTGATATCCGAGCAGTTCTCCACAATGGTAACGCCCAACGACTGGAGGTCAGCGGCCGTAGTGGCAATCGGATAGTTCCGCAAGATGGTCGTGTCACAACCGTCCACAGTCACCGTTGCAATCGTATCGTTGATCACAGGCGCGATGCTGTCAAACACCGTGATGGTGTGGGTCATCGTGTCGCTCACATTGCCACATTCATCCTGTACAATATATTTCCTTGTAATGACGATGGGACAAGAGCCCGATGTATTCTCCTCGACAAAGAGCTGCAAATCATCCGTTGCCGTGCAGTTATCACTGAAGGCAAAACCAAGGCCCGCAAGATCGGCGGGCGTGCTGACCGCCGCCGAAGCCAGCGACACGTCACAACCGTTAAGGTTCACGACTATTTCGGCGACCTCCACACTGGGAGCCACGCTGTCGAACACCTGCAATATCTGCTCAACCTCAGAGCTGATGTTGCCGCAGCCGTCGGTTACGGTATAGTAGCGGTGAACAACAATCGGGCATGAGCCCTCAACCTCATCGTAATGGGCTACGACGAGTCCGTTGTCGGGCGTGCAATTGTCTCCGACTACCAGCCCAAACTCCGCCAATTCCGCGACCGTGCGCGCAGCGGCAGGAAGGACACTGAGGTCACAACCGTTGTAGGTCACCACATCCAGATCTCCCGAAAGTGTCGGCGGCTCAAGGTCACGCACTACAATCGTATCGGTGACGGAATTTGTACAATTGTTATCATCTTCAATCTCAACCGTGAAGATGTAAAGGGTGTCGCATACATTGACCACCGGGACAATGATGGCCGTCTGGGCGACGCCCGGCGTGGGTTCGGCACCCGTCCACGTGTAGGTGAACGGCTCCATACCGCCCGTGATCTCGGCCGTCGCGGTCTGAACGCCGGCATTCGGACAAATCACAGTGTCGGGGGCAATAATGGTCACCGTCGGCATATCCTGTGCCACACCGACCTCCACATTGGCTGCATCGGAGACACAGCCGTTGGTCGATATCACATACACCTGATACATTCCCTGTTGTAATTCAGAGAACACCGTACCTGTCTGGTAGTTAACACCATCAATGGAGTACTGGTAGTCCGGTCCCGTCGGCGAAAGCACTGCAATCGCGCCGTTGTACCCACCCGTGCAGAGGGTGTTTTCGGTAGAGATGGTTTCCGCAGGCTCGGGCGCGGCATACGCCGTCACATTCACCGAGGCCGTGGCTTGGCAGCCGTTGGCATCGGTCACCGTCACAGTGTAGTCGTACACACCCGCATCGGGTGTAGCCGTCACCGTGGCCGCATCATCCATATCGAGGCCATCGTTGGGTGACCACGAATAGGTATATTCGGGCGTTCCGTTCTCCACTTCCGCCGTCAAAACGACACTGCCGCCTTCACAGAACACGGTGTCGTTCTGGGCGATGGTCACGGAAGGAGTGGACGGGAGAAGAATATTCACGGTCATCTCATTCGTGTTTCCACAAACATCCATCGTCGTAATTGTCACGGTCGTATTTTCCGTCACCTCCACGCCGGCGTCGGGTGTCTGCCAAATATCCAATTCATCCAAGATCGTACAGTTGTCTTCCAGCGTATGAATCACTACTTCAACCATATCCGGAACGACAAAATGACAATCGGTTCCCGTCAAAACGCTGTCGGAAAGGGTGATGTTGAACGCAGGCGGTATGGTATCTTGGATTCTGATTACATGGACAATCTCATTGCTGACATTGCCACATTCATCCTTCACCGTATAGATTCTTGTAACAGTAATCGGGCAAGAACCGCTATTCTGCTGTGTCGCGAGGAGTTCCAACGCGTTTACATCCGTACAGGATTCATCAATTGAAATATTGCCCAAAGCAAGCAGTCCGGCCACTGTTTCTGCCATTGGGATTGTATCCACGGCAGTCAGGTCACAACCGTCAAGGGTCAACGTGTCGATCGTGCCGCTGATGACGGGGGCGACAGAGTCAAAGATGTGAATCGTATGCACCATTTCCTCGCTCGTGTTGCCGCAGCGGTCTGACAAGGTGTAGGTGCGGGTGATGGTCAGCGGGCAATGCGTGTCCGAGGTGTCCGCCGTCACAGAAAGCGTCATCTCGGCATCACATTCATCGGTGAAATCAAAGCCGATGGCATACAGATCCGCCGCACTTTGGGCGGGTGCCGGAGCATCTGCCGCAGAACAGCCGTTGAAGGTGCTCGTCACTTCTGCGAGATCCACTTCTGGAGCTGTATTATCTTCAATGACAATGTATTCACGGATAGAATCCGTCACATTTCCGCAGGCATCGGTCACCAAGTAGGTGCGGGTGACATGGATCGGGCATCCGTCAATGACGGAGGTGGCTGCGAGCATTATCGTCAATTCGTCGAATTCCGTGCAGTTGTCGAAAATATCATACCCCAAATCGGTCAGGTCATAAACGAACTCCAATGTTTCCGGCATATCGTCGGCGGAGCAACCTGTTGCCCAGATGGTGTCTGCCGCGCCCATGACTTCAGGAGCTGTATGATCCAGCACCGTGACTGTGGCACGGGCGGTATCCACACAGTTGTTGGCATCCATGATGCTTACATAGAAGGAATAAACGCTGTCGCAAACGGTTTCATCGATCGCGACCACAGCATTCTCATCATCCGCATTCACCACAGCGCCATGCCACTCGTAATCATAGGGAGTTTGGCCACCCACAATCACTGCCGACACATTCTGGTCACCGGCAACCGGGCAGAGTATCTCCGTTATGGCATCGATGCTCACTGACGGAAGTTCATCGGAAGCGCCCACATGCACCATCACCGTTTCCGACACACAGCCGTCGGCGGTGTTCACCGTCACGGCATAGTCACCGGAAGCGAGGTTCTCAAACAAAGGCTCTTCTTGGTATTCACCGCCATCCAGCGAGTAGAGGTAATAGCCGTTATCGTCCACAGGCGATACGATGGTGATGGTTCCGTTATAGCCGCCCGTGCAGAGCGTGTTCACCGTAGTGGTGGTCACGGCAGTGTCGGGAGTTTCATGCACCGTCACAATTATGTCACTGATGGTGGAAGTACATCCGTTGACATCCGTCACCGTCACCGTATAGTCGTAATCACCGACTTCCTCGGGCGCCACCGTGATGGTGGAAGCTGTCGGGTTCTCAATAGCGATGTCCGGGGTGACCGTCCACGCATACGCCATCGGCGCGGTTCCGTCCGTCACCGTGGCAACGAGTTCCACGCCGCTGCCCTGACAGATTGCCGTATCCACCAAGTTCACCGAAAGTTGCGGCATCGTCGGCATCAGAATCGTCACGGTCATCGTGGCCGTATTGTTGCACGCATCGGTGGCGGTAATCGTCACCTCCGTATCCTGTGTCACGGGCTGACCCGCCTCCGGTGACTGCATAACACTAATCGAATCCAGCACAGAGCAGTTATCGGTCAGTGTATTCGTCACAATTCCGACATAATCCGGGACCACGAACTCACAGTTATCGCTCACCAACAGACTGTCGGAAAGCGTGATGTTGAAGTCAGGACGGGTGGTGTCCTGAATGGTGATCACTTGCGAAACTTCGTTACTGATGTTTCCGCAGGAATCCTCCACCTTGTAGGTTCTCGTCACCACGATCTGGCAGGTACCCTCCACCGTTTCGGTGTAATGGACAGTCACGTCAGAGCAGGTCTCAACGATTTCAACACCAAGAGCTTCCAAAGCGGTGGCAGTCGTCGCGACCGGATAGTCGCGCAGCACCGACGTATCGCAGCCGTCAACGGTAACCGGCTCAATCGTATGGTTAAGAATCGGAGCCACACTATCATAAATAGTGATGAAATGGGTCATTGTGTCGCTCACATTGCCGCAGGAATCCACCACCCAATAACGGCGGGTGATCACAATCGGGCAATGGCCGGCGGTATCGGAAGAGGAAATCACCTCCAAATCGTCCGTCACCGTGCAGTTGTCGCTGTAGGCAAAGCCAATCTGCTGCAATTCAACGGAGCTGGTGGCGACATCCGGCGCTACCGACTCGTCACACGCATTGAGGCGGGTGGTGATTTCGCGCTCCGTGACATCGGGCGCCACACTGTCATATACATATAGTATATGTACAAACTCCTCACTCACCAGATGGCAGGCATCGGTGATGGTATAGTAACGACGGACTTCCTTCGGGCAGTTGCCCACAACCTCCTGACGGGATGACACCTCATCGGAAAGTTCCGTGCAGTTGTCCTCCACCGTCAGTCCGAGATCCGTCAAACCGGCGAGGGTGGTGACGGCGGCGGGGGCATCCTCCACCGTGCAACCATTGTACGAAATCAGTTCGGGCGTACCGCTGATGACCGGACGGGTGGTGTCGCGCACATAAACGGTGTCCATATCCGTGGAGGTACAGTTGTTGGCATCCACCACCTGCAGGGTGAGGACATAGGCGCTGTCGCAGACGGTGGGATCGACCGTCACCGTAGTGACAGAGTCATCAACCTCTCCGGCACCCGTCCATGTATAGTGGAACGGACGTTCGCCGCCAGTCACGACGGCCGTCATCGTCTGACTGCCGACATTCGGACAAAGCACCTCGCTGATATGGGTGATTTCCACCGAGGGCAAGCCCTGTGAATTGTCCACATGGATGGAGACGGGCTGCGAAGCACAACCTTCCGCAGTCATCACGACAACCGAATAATCACCCGTTTCCAAGTCCACATAAATTGTAGTAGAATCTTGATACTCAGCATTGTTCAACGAATACGAATAACCCTCTCCTACCGGGCTTTCCACCGTGATCGTACCGTTCTGCTGTCCCTCACAGATCGTGTTGGGCGTCATTGAGAGAACGGGATCGGCCGGAAGCGTGTCCACTGTAAGGGTCATTCCGGCGGTGGCGGTACAGCCGTTCGCATCCGTCACCGTCACAACATACGGGTAGATACCGGCAGCGGGAGCGGCCGTCACCGTATCGTCATCCGTGGCGGAAAGGCCGTCGGCAGGTGTCCATTCGTAAGTGTAGGGGGCCACGCCGCCGTTGACTTCGGTCGGCAGCGTCACGCTCGCGCCGTCACAAACCGCAGTATCACCCTGCATGACGGCAATAGTCAGCAGTTGGGGAACCTCCACCGTAAGA